>Ga0105240_10003675_pt1 | contig 23738 bp, 25 predicted proteins | sample KBSC54metaG_FD_80426 | JGI IMG/M metagenome (GOLD analysis project Ga0105240, IMG submission 80426) | Corn rhizosphere microbial communities from Kellogg Biological Station, Michigan, USA - KBS C5-4 metaG | ecosystem: Host-associated > Plants > Roots > Rhizosphere > Soil | place: Michigan, USA...
GGCCGCAGCGGGGCGGGTCACGCGGCTGCTGTCGATGGCGAGCCAGTGAAGCCGGCAACTTCAGCGATCGGCAACGCGGCTCAGTTCCGACTCTTGCACCCATCGCAACTCTGATTTGCGTGTTGGCGCTTCCTTTCCACGTCACTACAGCTAGATTCACTCCAGATCACTTAGTGGAATCAGTTCCTTATTTGGAACTGACAAAGCGATCGCGACACGACGGGGGCACCGTGCTCATCGTCGACCTGTACCGATACCAGACTGGAGACATCGATGAGCTCGTTCGAACAAATTGCCGGCGGCGACGCTAGCCCACTGCACGCCGCCGTCCGGCACCTCGCCGCGCCGTTCGCGGCCTTCGCACTGGCATGCGCAGCCGCCGCGGCCGTGGCCGCAAAGCCGCCCGTCATCTACCTGGGCATCCCGACCGAGGCGAGCGAATACGCCGCGGCCGTGGTGGTCGGCGGCAAGGCGGTGGCCGCTTCGGTCGACACGAAGGTCCAGGTTCTGACCAGTGACTTTCAAGGCCAGAAATTCCTTCAGGACTTCGGCGCGGTATTCGCGGCGGGGTGCAAGGACTGCGTCGCGGTCCTCGACCCGGTCTCGAACGCCTTCACAAAGGCGATCGTGCAGCGTGCGGCGGCAGCGGACGCGAAGATCATCACGATCTGGAATCGGCCGGACTCCATGCATCCCTGGGACACCTTTCCCGAGAACTGGGTCGCGCACATTGCCTTCGACGGCGTCGAGTCGGGCTACAAGAACGGGCTCGCGCTCTGCAAGGCGATCGGCGGTTCGGGGGGCGTGCTGGTGTTGGAGGGTGTTGCCGGCAACCCGTCGCAGAAGCAGCGTCTGGCGGGTTTCAAGAAGGCGCAGGCCGAATGCCCGGAGATGAAGGCGCTCGACGCCCAGTACGCGGATTGGGAACAGACCAAGGCCCAGACCGTGACGCGCGGGATGCTCGCGCGTTTCGGCGACAAGGTGAAAGGCGTTTTCACCGAGAACGACGGCATGGCGCTCGGCGCAGTTGCCGCGCTGAAGGAACGCGGTCTCGCCGGCAAGGTGCCGGTCACCGGCAGTGACGGCTCGGTGGCCGTCTTCAATCTGATCAAGTCCGGCGAGATCGTCTCCACGATGTATGTGGACGGCGAGCTTCAGGGCGCGATGTCGACGGCACTCGGCTACGGCGTGGCGTCCGGCGACATCGACCTGAAGACACTGACGCATCTGCAGCGGGACTTCTACATGAAGCAGACCTTCGTCACGAAGGACAACGTGGACCAGGTGTTGAACCGCAAGTTCAAGCCGGAGGACTACACCTACCCGAAGATGAAAGCTGCCATGTCGGGGTTGATCTCGGAGCAGATTCCGCCCGAGGCGCTCAAGTAGTCGGCGCCCTCACAGACAACGACAGCTCATCGATCGGAGGCCAGATGGTCGTCAAACTTGGTGTGATCGGAACGGGCGCGATCGGACGGGACCACATGCGCCGTTGCCACCGCGTGCTGGCTGGTGCGCGCGTGGTCGGGGTGAACGACGTCGACGGTGCAGTGGCAAGGTCCGCCCTCGCATCGCTCGACATCGACGCGCAGGTGTTTGTCTCACCGCACGAACTCATTGCGTCCCGAGATGTCGATGCCATCGTCGTCGCGTCATGGGGCACGACGCACGAGGAATTCGTGCTTGCGGCGATCGAAGCCGCCAAACCGGTGTTCTGCGAGAAGCCGCTGGCAGTGACGGCGCAAGGTTGCCGGCGCGTCGTCGACGCGGAGGTCGCGCGCGGCCGGCGACTCGTGCAAGTGGGATTCATGCGCCCGTTCGACGCCGGATACATCGCGTTGAAGAAAACGCTGGACGGCAATCAGATCGGCACCCCGCTGATCGCTCATTGCACGCATCGCAACGTCAGCGTGCCGCCCGGCTTCTCCGACGCGATCCTCGTGACGGAGATGCTCAGCCATGAAGTCGATGTGCTGCGGTGGCTGCTGGACGACGAGTTCGTGTCGGCCCAGGTCGTATTTCCGCGTCGCACCGCCAATGCGCCGGCGCCACTGCGCGACCCCCAGGTCGTCCTGCTGAAGACGGCGAAGGGCGTGCGAGTCGGCCGGACCCGCCTTCAGTGCTCCTGCGCAGTGAAGCACGCAGATCGAACGCCCTGCTCGTTGACTGGAAGGACAGGTTCGTCGATGCCTACGACGCGGAACTGCGTGCCTTCATCGACCAGGCAGCGACGGGAAGCGCATCCGGGCCCAGCGCCTGGGACGGCTACGCCGCCGCGATGGCCTGCGACGCAGCCATCGGCTCGCAGGCGACGCTGGAAATCACGCCGATCCCCGTGCCTTTGCGACCGGCGCTCTATCAGACGAAAAGGAGTGAAGCATGACTGCAACATCTTCGACGCACAATGACCAGGCTCGCGGCGTGGCCCTCGTGACAGGGGCGTCGCGCGGCCTCGGCGCCGCGATGGCGAGCGCCTTGGCGGCCGATGGCTGGGCGGTCGCGGTGAACTATCACCATGACTCGGCGAGCGCACAGCGCATCGTGGACGCGATCGTGGCCGAAGGCGGACGAGCAGCCACTGCGCAATTCGACGTGACCGACGAAGAGGCGGTGCGGACAGGTGTCGAAACGATCACGCAGAGGCTCGGACCAATCGACCTGATCGTCAACAACGCAACCGGGCCCCAGCCCTTTATACCGGTCGAACGTCAATCGTGGGACGACCACCTCGGTCAACTCCGCTTCTTCGTGAAGGCACCCTTGCTGCTACTGCAGGCGGTGCTCGACGACTGGCGACAGCGCCGATGCGGCAGCATTATCAATATCGGCAGCGAGGTCGTCGACATCGGCAACCCGGCGTTCGGCCATTACGTGGCGGCCAAAAGCGCCATGCTCGGCCTCACCCGGTCGTGGGCGCGTGAGTTGGGGCCTGACGGGATCCAGGTGAATCTGGTCGCGCCCGGCTGGATTCCGGTCGAGCGCCACGCCAACGACGATCCTCGCCTGTTGGAGGAATACCGCCTCCAGACTGCCTACCAGCGCCTGGGCACGCCAGCGGACTGTGCCTCCCTGGTCGTCTACCTTGCGTCGCCTCAGGCTCGGTACATCACCGGCCAGACGTTCGCGGTGAACGGTGGTCGTACGCTCGCCTGAATCCCAGGCGTCAATTCAGTCTGATCGGAGGTCAAGTTGTCTTCACCAGAGCACGCAGGTCTGCCACAGCGAGCAGCCGACAAATCCGCCGTCGTCATCCGCCCTGGCGCATTGAATGTCGCTCTTGTCGGCGCTGGCCGCATGGCTGCCGTGCATGCGCGCTCAATCCACCGGCATGCCCACGCCCATCTTTGTGTGATCGTCGACCCAACGGTGGAGGCGCGACAGGCGCTCGCGTCCGTCCACGCTGCATCGACCGCATCCACGCTCGATGAAGCCTTCACGTCGCACCGCATCGATGCAGTGGTCATCGCATCGCCCTCAGAGACGCACGCTGACTACATCGAAGCCTGCGCGAAGGCCGGTCTGCCCGTTCTTTGCGAGAAGCCGGTCGATCTTTCGCTCGACCGCGTCGATCGCTGCCTTCGGAGCGTGGCCGGCACGGATGTGCCGATCGTCATCGGCTTCCACCGGCGCTTCGACGCGCCGCGCGCTGAGATCCGCGAATGGGCGCGCAACGGAACACTCGGCACGCTCAGGCAAGTGACGCAGATTTCGCGCGACCCGCGGTTACCAGGCGCGATGTTCCTTGCCCATTCCGGCGGCATGGTGCGTGACATGCTGATCCACGACCTGGACGAGCTAATCTGGTTGGTCGGCGACGGCCCGGTCACGGTGTTTGCCGAGCTCCGTCGCAGCGCCGACGAACTGGCTGCCATCGGCGATCACGATCTCGCCAGCATTTCGATCTCCTTCGAGCGTGGACCTCAGTGCTCGATCTTCGCGTCTCGGCAATGCGAGTACGGATTCGATCAGAGGCTGGAGGTTTTCGGAACGCGAGGCATGGCGAGCTGCCCGAGTATGCATGCGAGCATGGCGTTGCGCGCGGGACATGATGGCTTTCTGCAGGCCCGGTTGCTCGATCACTTTCCCGAGCGTTACGCGGAGGCTTACCGAGCGGAGTTCGATCACTTCGTTCGCGTCGCACGGGGAGAAGAAGCCTCAAGGTGCACCGTGCAGGATGCGCGCTTGTCGCTGGCCCTGGCCGAAATGGCTCTCAGCAGCCACCGCAGCGGTTTGCCGGTGCGTGCGTCGACGCTGACTGACTTCTCCGGGCCAACGGGATAGGACGCTGCTTGGCCGGCACCCATCTCGCCGCGATCGGCAGTTGAACGTACCTTGTTGGCCGAAACGGTACAGCGACGGTACCCTTTGCGGCGATGCCTTCTCGATGCCCTGGGGCGAAGGCCACGTCGGCAAACTCAAACGGTACGTTCGCGCCGCTGGCCGCGCCCGGCGCGCCCACTTCCGTGGCCTGAACGATCCCTTCGGAGTTCGGCTGACCCCCATTTCGGGAGGGACCGCGGTCGTGGATGCCGCAAAGGGAGCATCGTCGGAACCCTTTCGACCCAGAGTGAGCGGACGATTTGTGCGTACGAACGTCCGATGTTCGACCTGGACCGTTCAAACTGGCTCGGCGTCCGGCCGGCGCTGGACGGCCATTATGAGAAGACCCCAGTTATGAGAAGTTCTGGGGCAGCGTAGGCGAGCAGGCCGCGCCAGTGCTTGCGATCCGCGATCCGGCCTCGCGCGGCACTGGACATAAATCAGCTGCTGGCGCAGCACTGACGGCTCCACCACTGGAGACCGTCATGACCAACATTCCTGCTTTGCACCCGACCTTGCAGGCCTGGCTGCTCGAAGGGCCGCTGTCCGCCCAAGTTCCGGCCTACATCGAACGGCTGCGGCGCGGCCGCTACGCCGCCCACACTTCGGAGCGTTGCCTGAACGCCGTGGCGCACTTCGCGCACTGGATGTCGATGTGCCAGTTGCCGGCACGCATGCTCGACGAAGGCTGCATCGACCAATTCCTGCGGTTCCACCTGCCGCGCTGCGACTGCCTGGGCGGCGCGCTGCGCACGCCGAACGAGGCGCATGCGGCACTGGTCCCGCTGCTGGAGATCCTGCGCGTCGAGGGCGTCATTGCGCGACCCGCCGCGCCAGCGGGTCCGGTTGCCGAGGAGCTTCGCAGCTACGACGCCCATATGCGTGACGCGCGCGGCCTGGCGGACGGAACGCGCACGGGTCGGCTGCGCATCGTCGAACGGCTGCTGGTGTCCAAGTTTGCCGGTCGGCCTGTGGGCGTCGGCGAACTTCAGACAGACGACATACGGCAGTTCATTGCCGACCAGCTCGATGCTCTGGGCACCACCAGTAACGCCACCACGATCGCGTCCACCCTGCGGGCCTACCTGCGCTATCGCGCGACCTGCGGCGACGCGGTGCAGCCGTTGCTTGCCGTCATCGCATCCCCCGCGCAATGGGGCATGGCGCCGCTGCCGCGAGCCCTCAAGCCCGAGGAGGTGGATCGGCTGCTGAACTCGTTCACCTCGGCACTGCCTTCGCCTCGCCGTGGCTACGCCGTCGTCCGCCTGGCGCTCGACCTGGGACTGCGTGGCATCGAGATCAGCCGGCTGCAACTGGCCGACATCGACTGGCGGGAGGGTACGGTCACGCTCAAGCGCACGAAGTCGCTGCGCCAGGATCTACTGCCCTTGCCGACGACCACCGGCCGGGCCCTGGAGGCGTATCTCCGCCATGAACGCCCCAAGACCAGCGACCCGGCGATGTTCGTGCGTCGCTTGGCACCCCACGACGAACCCATCGGCGTCGATGCCATCCGGCGGATCGTTCGCGACGCCTTCCAGCGCGCAGGAATCCCGCACGGCCGCGGCCATGCATTGCGCCACACAGTGGCCTGCCGGATCGTCAACCAGGGTGGCTCGATCAAGGAGGTGGCCGACGTGCTGCGCCACCGGGTCGCTGAACACGTCGATGATCTACGCCAAGCTTGACCACGGTGCGCTGTCTGGCGTCGCGCTGCCGTGGCCCGGGAGCCCGGCATGAGCGCGCGGGTCAGCCTGCAGGCCCGGGTTGAGCAGTACCTGGCCGAGCGGCGCAAGCTCGGCTTCGCGCTCAGATCCATGGGTCATGGATTGCCAAGCTTCGCGCGGTACGTGACCAATGCTGGTCATCAGGGGCCTCTGACGGTTGATCTGATGGCTGCCTGGGCGAGCCAGCCCAAGGGGGGCCGCGGTGACCGCGCTACATCGGCCCGGCGGCTGAAGATGCTGCGGCCGTTCACCAGTTGGCTGCGGCAGTTCGAGCCCGCCACCGAAGTGCCAAACGAAGCAGTCTTCGGCTCGGTGCCCGGCCGCATGACGCCACACGTCTACCGCGAACCCGAGATCATCGAGTTGCTGGCCGCGGCCAGGAAGCTCGGGCCCGACGGCGGGCTGCGCCCCGCAGTGATGGAGACCCTGTTCGGCTTGATCGCCTGCACGGGGCTGCGCATCTCCGAGGCGCTGGGGTTGCTGGATGCCGATGTGGACCTCAAGGGTGGCGTGCTGACGATCCGGCAGAGCAAGTTCGGCAAGTCTCGCCTGGTGCCGCTGCATCCGAGTGCCGTCGAGGCGCTGCAACGCTACCGAACGCAACGCGCCCGGCACGTTCGTAACCGTCCGGTCTACGGAGACCGCACGCTTACGGAACTACCTCGGAATGAAAAGGCGCGCCTTTGACAACAACATTGCGCCGCTTCTGGCGGGAAAGGGTGTGAAGGTCGGGGTGACCCTCATTTACGAACGGATTGACTTGGACTCAGCGTGGGAGACCTATAAGCTGTCTGCGGGTGAGAAGCGCTCTGGGCAGGAAGGAGGTAAGCAATGGGGCGCTCAAGAAGGCCGGGTGTATATCCGGCAGAGGATGGCGGCGGCTGGCAAATCAATGCTCTGTACAAGGGGCAACGCATTCGCCGACGCGGTTTTACAAGTGCAGCCGAAGCTGAAGATTTCTTGACTTCGGAGAAGGATCGAATTCGACGAATAAAGGTACTTGGCGAGATCCAAAGGTTCACCGTTGATCAGGCAGCGGCGCACTACATCCGCACGGAAGCAGAACGAGGCAAGGTGTCACTAGAGACCGACATTCATTTGCTCAAACGAGTGGTCGCAACCATCGGCGATGTCCCGCTCGACCGGGTCAGCCAGGAAACAATCAAGCCATTCGTCGAAGCGGCCCGTAAGGCAGAGCTGAAAAACAAGTCGATCAACAATGCTATCGCGGTGTTGATCAGGATTTGCAGGCTGGCTGCGCAACTGTGGCGCGACGAAAACGGTCGGCCCTGGCTCGCCACGCAACCCATGCTGCAGAAATTGCCGTTGAACGATCAGAGAGCCCCTCGACCCATCACATGGGCTCAGCAAAGCGTTTTGATGCCCTTGCTACCTTTGCATTTGGGCAGCATGGTGCTCTTTGATCTCAACACCGGAGCTCGGGATGACGTAGTGTGCCAGTTGCGATGGCAGTGGGAGGTGCAAGTGCCGCTTGACAAAGATCAGACTATCTCCGTGTTCATCGTTCCGAAGCGCTACGTGAAAGGGCGCAAAGCTGCGAAAGTCTTGGTTTGCAATTCGATTGCACGATCGATCATCGACGCCCAGAGAGGAAAGAACGCGGAGTTCGTGTTTGTGTACCGACGCAAGCGGATCAGCCGCCTCGACGAAGAGCCCCGGATGCCATATCGACCAATCGAGAGGATGAGCAACAGCGGCTGGGAGACCGCACGTCGCAAGGCAGGGCTTGGCGATCTGCACATCCATGATTTGCGGCATACGGTTGGAATGCGTCTGAGGGAGGCTGGCGTTGCGGAGGCGACGGTGGCCGACGTGCTTTGGCATTCGAGGCAGGGCATGACCGCCCACTATTCGGTCGCACAAGTGCGAGAGGTCTACAACGCGCTGGAGAAGATCACGACCCCTGGCGAGGACCGCAACGTCAGTTTGCTCAGCCTGGTGAGCGACGGGCGATTCAACCAAAATCTTACCGGGCAAAGAAAAACAGCCTAGAGGCCGGAGCATCTAAGCTGTTGATTTCATTATTGTTTTTATGGTGCGGCTGGCAGGATTCGAACCCACGACCCCTTGGTTCGTAGCCTGATTAGATAGCCAAAGGGGCCTTGCAAATCAACGACTTAGCGGCGCCCTCACCCCGCAGTCTGCATCTAGGTGCCTAGGAGCGCAAGCACAAGTCGCGCAAAAGTCGCGCAGCCTCGCGTGGCTCGTGACCATGCTCAAAGGACTCGCTGGCAGCGCAGCCAAAGCGCCCTTCAGTCGTGCATGAGGCTTGCTACGGCTGCAACCGTACAGGGTGAGCAAGCGTGACCGTGCGTGGACGTGCCCCTCGTCAATCCCTCCAACTTGCGCACTTGCCGTCCGGCTTCCGCCAGCCGGGTCCGCCACGTGATCCACAACCGCCCCCTCCTCGTCCGGCCCGGCGACCGCACCGCTTCTCGATCGCCCGATCGCCCGCCGCTAACCCGCCGCGCTCTAGCATCAGCATCGGCAACCAGGCCCAGTCCCAAGCCGACCAGCGCACCGAGAAACGCGCGGCGATTCATTGGGTACCCTGCTTCATGAGCACCCATAGCGACCCTCTGCCCAAGCCGACGCGCACAAATGCTTCCCCCATCGTCGGGACGCCCCTACCTGACCACCTTGCAACTTCCCAACTCGCAGCGGATTGCCATCACCTCGCCACCGGAGCAACCGACCGAATAGGTCTCGAATCCCTCTCCCCTTTCAAAGAGTGAAGCTACAGGATGTGCGCTGCAGTTCTGTTCCTTGGCGAGGTGCTCCGCCTCATGCGAGCCCTGGCTGACACTCTTGATCGCTGTTCGCGCCGCGGCAGATGTTTGCGGCGCGATCGCCACCGGCGCGGTCTGTAACGAGCGTGGAGTAGTTGCCAGCGGCGCAGGGATGCCATGCGCGGACAACAGCGCTGCGAATCCAGGACTTCGAACCACCTTCCCGATCAAGTCCTGTACCGCCCTTGAGAAGGCCTCGGCGGTGTTGCGGCACGCATCATTCGCGCCGAACCCACTGCTGAACTCGTAATACTCATACCCGCGCAGCAACTCCCTGAGCTCCTGCCCGGCGCGCTCGTTCTCCTCAGCGGTTGCGGCAATTCCGACACCATCCTTTGGGCGGCAGCGTCAAACGGCTCGCCAGGCTCGCGGGTCACGATGATGACCGTCGAGCGCGTGGACTGCCGGGCGCCGACACACTCGAGGGCTGCGAGACGATCACTCAGTTTTCCCATCGCGGGCCCCCTGCAGCAATGCGGCGCTCCAGTTCATCGGTTTCGATCAGCTTCGCGAGCGAGCCCAGGCTGGACAGCAGCTGCGCGGCCTGACCCGGCGCCAGCGTGCCCGAGCCGGCGGCGATCAGCACGGCGCGCCCTTGGTCCGAGAGCGAGCCGTCGGGCAAGGTGATCGGCGCCGTCTGCTCGGCCGGCTTCAGCGCCGGCAGCACCCGCTCCAGCGGCAGGCGTGCCGCCGCGGCATCGCCGTCCTTCGCCTACTCGACGAGCCGCTTGACGATCGCGGGGACGTGCTTGGCAATGCTCGCTCGCAGCTTGCCCAACTCGCCCGCGCCCTGCGCCCGAAGCAGGCACCCCGAGGAATCGCCACCGCGCGTATCCTGCGCGCGTCGCAGGAACGGGTTGCTGCGGCGAACCAAGGAGGCGACGACGGTGGCGGAAAAAGCGAGCGCGAAGTCCTATTTCCTGTCGCACAGCAGCGGCGACGACGCCATCGTCCACGAGTTGCGCAAGGCGCTCGCCGACCTCGGGGCGCCAATCGCGATCGACTCGCGCGAATTCCACGGCGGCGACCCGCTGGAAGCCACGATCCGCCGCGCGATCGACCGCTCGTCGGGTGTGCTGGTGCTGATCTCCACGCGCGCCAAGGACTCGGCCTGGGTGGCGAGGGAGTTGAAGCATGCGCTGAAGCTGCAGGCCGAACGCGGTGGGTCGGATGCCTTCCCTGTCATGCCGATGCTGCTCGACGGCACAACGCTTGGAGCCTTTGACGGCTATTTCGACGGGGAGCCGCTGCACGTCACCATCCGCAGCACCGCGCTCGACGAGGCGCCGCACGGCATCCTCGTCGCGCTGCGCCTGCGCGAGCCGACCGACGCCGCGCCCCGCCGCGCAGCCCGCCGCCGAGCCGGTCGAGGAACTCGTGCTCGAGCTCACCGACCCGTCGGTCGTCACACGCCCCGACGGCAGCCGTCGCGCCAGCGCCATCGCGCGGCTGGTGCACGAGGCATCGACCGCCAACCCACGGGCGGTGCACGGCGCGCGTTTCAGGCTCGAGGCGCCGCTCGGCGTGATCGAGGCTGACGATCTGCGTTGGTACCTGGAGGACTACGCGGTCTGGCCCACCGAGCACGACCTCGAGCGCGTGCGCCGCATCGAGGCTCAGCTCGCACAGTGGGGGCGGATGCTGCACGACGCTGCAATGCCGGTCGCCGCGGCGACCCGGCCGCTGAACTCCTGGTCCGCCGCGGCGACAACGCAACCGGCGCAGCAGCCTGGCAACCAGAGTGCGCGCCGGTTCTCGATCGAGGTCGACGCCGCGCCGCGCCCCGATTCGCTCGACGACGAGGCGGGCAAGGCCGCGCAGGAGGCCGCCACTCTGCTGCTCGGCCTGCCGTGGGAAATGCTGCATGACGGCCGCAGCTTCCTGTTCCAGGGCGCCAACCCAGTGCGCGTGCGCCGCCGCGTGCCGACCGAGCACGCGGTGGCACCGACCATCGTGGCCACGCCGATCCGCGTGCTGCTCGCGAGTCCCCGCCCCGAGGACGACGCCTGCGGCTACATCGACCACCGCGCGAGCGCGCGGCCACTCGTCGAAGCCATGGAAGCGCTCGCGGGCCGCGTCGAGATCCACCTGCTCGCGCCGCCGACGCTGCCCGCGCTGCGCGAAGAGCTCGACCGCGCGCGCCGCGAGGGCCGCCCGTACCACGTCCTGCACTTCGATGGACATGGCGTCTACGATCGCCACGCCGGCCTGGGCGCACTATGCTTCGAGCACGCGGAAGACGCGGCAAAGCCGACCGGCAAGCGCCGCCACGCCATCGTGGCTACGCCCGAGCTCGGCGCGCTGCTGCGCGACCACGGCATCCCGCTTGTGTTCCTCGAAGCCTGCCAGACTGCCCAGGCCGAGAGCGCGAGCGAATCGGTGGCGAGCGCGCTCTTGAAGACCGGCGTGGGCTCGGTGGTAGCCATGAGCCACAGCGTGCTCGTAGAGACCTCGCGCCGCTTCGTCGAGGCTTTCTACCGCGCGCTGTACGCGGGCCGCCGCGTCGGCTCGGCGATGCTCGAAGGCCAGCGCGCGCTCAAGGACAGTCCGGTGCGCGGCCGCGTCTTCGGGGTCGGCGAATTCACATTGCAGGACTGGTTCGTCCCGGTGCTCTACCAAGACCGCGATGACCCGCAAATTTTCCGCGAGACCCCGGCGAGGCAGACGCGCGAAGACTGGCGGGAACGGTTGAAGACGAGGCTCGGCGAGCTTCCGATTGAACCTCCGCAGGGCTTCGTCGGCCGCAGCCGCGAGCTGCTGACCCTGGAAAGGCTGCTCGGCGTCGAGCGCTACGCCGTGCTGCGCGGCCAGGGCGGCGAAGGCAAGACCGCGTTGGCGGCGGAGTTCGGTCGTTGGCGCGTGCGCGCCCGGCAGGTCGAGCGCGTGGCCTTCGTCTCGGTCGAACAGCATGGGGATGCGCGCGCGGTACTCGATGCGATCGGCCGCCAGCTCGTCGGCAAGGCCTACTCCGTTGCCGCGCATTCGTCGTTGGACCAGGCGGCCGAGCCGGTGCTGCGCGAGCTGCGCGAGCGAACGCCGACGCTGCTCATCGTCGACAACCTGGAAAGCGTGCTCGCGCCGCCGTTTGCGAACGCAGATGACGCTGCCGACGCGATCGCCGCCGACGCGCGCGAGGCGGCCGGCGCGATCCTTGAGGTGTGCGCGAAGCTGGGCGCCGCCGGCGAGACGACACGCATCGTTCTCACGAGCCGTGAGGCGCTGCCCGCGCCGTTCGACGGCGACTCGCAGCGCATCGAGCTGCACCGCCTGCACAGCCGCGACGCGGTCGAGCTGGTCGAGCGCACGCTCGGGCTGGATGGCGCCGGCAAGGGCCGCGAGGCCGAGGCGAAGCGCGAGGAGATCGAAGCGCTGGTCGATGCGGTGCACGGCCACGCGCGCACCCTCGCGCTGCTGGTGCCGGCATTGCGCGAGCACGGGCCGGCGGCGACGCAAAGCGAGTTGACCGCGCTGATCGCGGAGATGGAGCGGCGTTTCCCAGGGCAGCGCGAGCAGTCGCTGCTCGCGAGCGTCGAGTTGTCGCTGCGCAGGCTGACGCGCTCGCAGCGCGAGCGCGCAATGGCACTCGGCGTCTTCCACGGCGCGGTCGACCTGAACATGCTGCGCGCGATGATGGGCTGGGAGCCGGCCGACACGCTGGCGCTGGGCGAAGCGCTGGTCGCGACCGGGCTCGCCACGCCCGAACCGTACAACCACCTGAGCTTGAACCCGGCGCTGTGCCCTTACCTCGCGGCCGGGCTCGACGACGACGAGCTGCGGCAGGGAACGAGCCGCAACGCCTCGCTGGCCTCCGTCATGACGGTGATGGAACTGCCGAACCTGGTTGCGTTACTGAACCGATTGCAGGCCGCGGGCGACGCCGAAGCGACGATCGGGCTGACATCGACCTTGTACCAACTGCTGCAATACCTTGGTCGACCGCGGCTGTTGGCCCGGATTGCGCAGGCGCGCGATGCGGCGGCGCGGTCGCTGGCTGACGTGCCGTGGAGCCGTGCGCGGTTCGCGGCTGAGCGCATGCGCTGCGAGCAACTGCGAGATTCCGGCCGTGTCCGCGAAGCGTTGGCCGCAGCGCAGAAGCTGCAAGGCCGCGCACTGGCGGCGGGTGAAGAGGCGTACCGTGAAGCAGACTATGACCTCGCGGGGGCCTGTTGGCTCCTCGGCCTCATGCTGAAGGGGGCCGGCTTGGCCAACGCCGCGCTACCGCTGCTCGAAGACGCCAGACGGCGCTTCGAAGCGATCGAGCGGCGCAGGCCCGGATGTGGCGCAGCGCGCATGGCAGCGGTGGTCATCGCCGAGCGCGGCGATGCCTTGCTTGACCTCGGTCGCCTCCACGAGGCCGCGCAGAGCTACGAAGAAGCGATCGCGCTTGACGAGCAGCGCGGCGATGAACGACAAGTCGCCGCGAACGGATTCCAACTTGGCACCGTGCGGCTGAAACAAGGGCGCTACGCCGATGCGCTGGCCGCCTATGCAGAAGCTCGCGAGCGCTTCGAGGCGCAGGGCGAGCCGGGCACCGTCGCCGGTGTATTGCACCAGACTGGCATGGTCTACGAGAAGGCCGGCCAGGGCGGGGCCGCTGAGGACTCGTACCGCCGGTCACTTGCGCTCGCGATTCAACTCAGCGACCTCGCTGGTCAGGCGCGCACGTTGGGCCAGTTGGGCGTTCTGCACGCGACTCTGCTCGGCCGCCCCGAGGAAGCGGTCACGCATTACCGCCAGGCAGCCGAAGCCTACGCGTCTCTCGGCGATGTTGCCGGCGAAAGTCGACAGCACGGCAATCTCGCAAACCTGCTGCGCGGCCTGGGCCGCCCCGACGACGCGCGCAGCGCGATCGACAGCGCGATTCGTTGCAAACAAGGCCTAGGCCACGCCGGCGAGCTTTGGAACACCTGGGACATCCTCTGCGACATCGAAACTGATGTCGGCCGCGACGCCGAAGCCGCCGCAGCCCGCGCCCTGGCCAGCGCTGCCTACCTGGCCTACCGCCGCGACGGTGGCGAGCCGCGAGGAGGCGGCGCACAGCTCGTCGCCGACGTCGGCCGTCTCCTCACCGCCGGCGACGCGAGCGCGGGGAACGCGTTACTGCAACAGCTCGCCGCGAAACCCGGACTGCCCGCATGGCTGTCGCCGCTCATCGTGGCGCTGCAAGCGGTCACTGCCGGCGACCGCAACCCCGCGCGGGTCGACACACCCGGCCTCGATTACCAAGGCGCTGCCGAGATCCGGCTCCTTATCGCGATGCTGAGCGCCGCAGGGCGTTGACCGCCGCGATCACGCTGATGGCCGAGTCAAGACCGGGGGACTTCGCGACATGGGACGGAACCTTGCCGCCGGCACTGGCTTACTACGTGATTCCAGCGGACGAACGTCTCAGGCTGCCGCGCCCGGTGCCAGTAAATTTGATCGGCTCGAGGATGGGTGGATAAGCAAAACGGGCCGCGAGGGCCAGTTTTTCCTAGACATTTGGCCGAGTGGACGGATCGCGGGAGATTGCAAGACCCACGCAACGAGCCTTCGCACGGTCGATTGAGTTACGCCGCCTTCTATAGCCTGCTTCAGCAGCGTGAGCAGGTGGGATGGCATCGACCTCATCAGTCGCAACAGGGGCTCGTCAGCTCCTCATTGGAAGTTTGGATTGCTCGACGGAAACGGTTTCGTCTTCAGTAATCAGATCTCTCCAACCCTGCGGAGCGAGGGAGTAACCCTCGTTTCTGAGTATGAGATTGAGGGCGTCAATAGTTTGTGGGTTCGGCAGCTTGTTGCCATACCGTATTGTTGTGATGGGGAAATATGGCGTTGCATTTTCAGTTGGAAAGGCAACATCCATATACCTGACTAAAAAGTTTCCTCTGGATTTTACTCTAACTCGTTCAGGCGACGGATATGAGCAGATTATGCGTACTTCTGCTTCTGCCTTAAAGCATTCGTTCCTTGAAAATTGCACGCAATGTCGCAAGGTGCTTTATGAGCGCCGAGGCGCGGGCATTCACGATTATTTTCGCACGCTCGGCCTTGAGATTCGGGTAGTGCGTGGTATCAAAGAGTTCTGCAAACCGGTCGACAGATTCAGTAATTCGTTGGCGTTTCTCGTCGTCATCGTAAATAACTTTCCGCATCATCAAGTCGCCAACCGGACGCCTGGTTCGCAGTGTCGAGTTAAAAAAATTGAAGCCTACGACGTAACCGTAGCCATCCCGACCGTAACTTCTCCACTGGGACAAATCGTCACCGCTTAAGGTTAGGCAAAAAACATAGATGTCATTCGCCATGCTTTGAGAAAACCGTCGTTGAACCTCTCTCAACATGGATTGAGCGCCGGCATCTTGTTTCTCAATTGTGGAAAGCACTTCTCGTATTAAGGAGGTGCCATGAATCACCTCAGAAGCGTCGTTTACGTAGTCGGTATGGGTGGCTCGAACTGTTCGCCCTTTCAGCATCGCGAGCAAAGCGTCCGCGTCGGTATAGTGGAAAAGTTTCGGGAGCGCCCGAGTTGCGATATTTTGCGGCTCCATCAATTCATCAGTAAGGCCGCGGCAAATATCAGCTTCATCGGACGCCAACTCACCATCATCCATGGAGAACCCTCTGCAAGGAACGCGAATTGAAATCCCATACGCCGACCGCGCCGTTTGCGGGCAGGGAGCCAGCGTCACGCCGTGCTTCGGCATAGGCCAGCCCCAACTCCCGAGCGAAGGCGGCGAAGTTCGGCATGCGACGGATCGTAGCTGGCACCATGTGAAAGCCTGGGCGAGCTTCGCCCGCGTTCGCAGAGGTCCCCCGTAGACTGGGGCAGATGCACACCGCAGATCAGTGGTACTACCTGTGCATCACAGAGCCTCGCCAGGCCCGGCTCTTGGCTCGCAAGCTGCGCCTGGAAACCAACTTCATCAATTCGGTCGGGAAGCTCCCGGAGGCGCACGTCTACGCCTCCTGTCGAGGTTGGCCGGTCTGCACGGACTTCTACTTCTCGCCTGGCGCTGCCACCTTGGCCATTGCCCACGGAGCGATGCCCTGCGAATTCCCGAATGACGGCGAAGCGGGCAGAGACTTGCAGGACCCGGAGGCTCCGCCGCTGTTGCGATGACCCAGTAAGCCGCCTCCCGGGCCATAGCCTTCGAAGCAGCTCGGCGACGACTCATCCAGCCGGCGGCGGCATCTCGTCATCCGCCCCTGGCTCGCGCTCGAACGAGCAGCACAGCCCGCCGCGTGAGGCCTGCCCGTAATGGGTCCTCGGCTGCAGGCAACCCAACGCGATCACCAGCGGCCGCTTCGGCAATGGGTGCACGTCGACCCACCGGCAAAATGCGCAGCGGCGCGCCGGATCGCGCACATAGCGCGGGTACTGCATCGGGGTTGGGTCGGCAAGCATGGGGCGGGAGCTTGCCGTCGGCACTGGCTCACCACGTGATACCGCGAACGCAGGTGCTCGATGGTGGGCGGGAAGCCATTCGCTAGGCCGCGTGCCGTGACACAGCGGACGGAGTTGTTCATCCCATTCTGTACGTTTATCCAGTACCATGAACGGGCATGCCTTCGCCCGCGAAGCCGTCGCTTGCGATTCGATGTGCTCTACTATGGAACCCACATCATGATGCTTTCAGCAACGACATCTTCCAGCCCGAATGACTTCGGGGCCGTTTCGCCTATGCGCGAGATGGGTGCCTATGAGTGGCTGTGGAGTCAGGACAGCGACAAGCTGAAGCCCTCGTTCAAGGCGGTGGCCGAACTGTTTCGCAGCCATCCCGGCGCGATGCCCTCGGATCTGGTCGATGAGGGCGATGCGCTTGACTGCGCCCGCCAGGTTCTTGCGCGCTTCAAGCGCTCGGGCGTCACGTCGTTCAGCGTCCGGCTCAATGGGTTGACCGACTATCCCGAGCGTCTGCGTCAGGCCGACAACCCCGTGGAAATGCTCTATTACCAGGGCGAGTGGGACCTGGTCTACGCGCCGCGCCGCGTCGCGATTGTCGGCACCCGCAATCCGACGGAAGAAGGGTTGCGGCGCACCCGCAAACTCGTGAGCCTGCTGGTGAAAAGCGATGTCACCATCGTTTCCGGCCTCGCCAAGGGCATTGATACGGCGGCGCATGAAGCGGCCATCCAAAGCGGCGGTGAAACCATCGCCGTGATCGGGACGCCGCTTGATGAGGCCTATCCAAAGGAGAATGCCGCGCTCCAGGCCAAAATCGCGCGCGATTATCTGCTGATCAGCCAGGTCCCCGTTTTGCTGTATGCCAGCCGGTCATGGCAATGGAACCGGCTTTTCTTTCCGGAGCGGAATGTGACGATGTCCGCCCTGACCCAGGCGACCGTCATTGTCGAGGCCGGAGAAACGTCGGGCACTTTGATTCAGGCCCGCGCTGCGCTTAAGCAGAAGCGGAAATTGTTTATCCTTGAAAGCAACTTCCACAAGCCCGGATTGACTTGGCCGCAGCGCTTCGAAGCGCAGGGTGCGATCCGCGTCCGTGATTTCGACGATATCCTTTCCCGTCTGGATGGTCCGGCTCCAACAGATTGACGACAGTAATCGCTCGGCGCATTACTATCTCACCCCGGCGGATGAGTGCTTTTTCGTGCACGAATTCACGGCGCGCAAGGGCTATAATTTCAGCCCCGGCAATCAATTTATCTTTAATTTCAAAAAGTCGCCGGCCAAGCGGCTTGAGCCGCAATACCAGCACAAGCTGAGCGCGATACGTTGGGCAGCTGACTTTTTCAGGCGCCTCTTCGATACCCAGCCCACTGTGTATGCCAATGCAACGCTGGTACCTATTCCCCCGTCCAAGGCGCGAAATCACCCGGACTACGATGACCGCATGTGGCAGGTGGTCATCGGCATCGCGCAAGGGCGGGGGGCCGACGCCCGCGAGTTGATTATTCAGACGGGCGGATACGAGGCCGCGCACGAGGCAGGCGCGAATCGCATCAAACCCCTAGCGCTTCAGGCTCTCTACAGGCTCCATGCTGATCCGCCCAAGCCCACGATCATTCTCTTTGACGATGTCTTGTCAGCGGGCTGCCACTTTCGCGCTGCGAAATCGGCGATCCTCGCGGCGTATCCGGACAGGCGCGTGGTTGGCTTCTTCCTTGCGCGTCGTGTTCTTCCGGACCCTGCTGACGACTTTCAGGACCTTCTCGGACCGTGACGCTGATCGTGCACGCGTTGGGAGCCTACGCGTCCTACGGCGTCGAAACGTGCGCGTGGCGGCGGGGCGACTATGACATCAACAAGCTGGTCAAGTCCCTCAAGGGCGATGCGTTTCCAGGCTACGCCGATTTGAGAGACGTGCGCGGTAATTGGCACAGGATTGAGGTTCGCGACCGCACTCCGGCTTTCGCTTATTTCTCCGCCTGGGCCGCGAAGCGGCTGCGGACGCTCGACCTCGGGCCGTTCTGTCTCGTGCCGGTGCCGTCATCGCAAAGCATCAGCTACACCTCAGACTCGACGCCCATGCGCATGGCGCGTGAGACGCAACAGCGGCTTGGCGATCCCGCACAGGTCCGTTCGTGGCTGCGATTTACCGAGAGCATGACGAAATCCCGCAACGGTGGGACCCGCAACTTTGACGTTCTGTTTGACAAGCTGCGCGTGTCGAGAGCGGCACAAGACGGCGCGCGCGCCGTTCTGGTCGATGATGTCAAGACCACCGGGGCGCATCTTCGCGCCTGCGCTGCGCGTCTGCGGGAATACGGCGTTCGCGTCGACACGGTTGTCGTCGCGGCGGCTACGGTTTGGGACCAGGTGCCGAACCCGCTCAGCGTCGCTCCCGTCGATCTTGAGCTGCGCAGCGCGGCAACGGATGATGACTGGGATTTTTAGCAGCCTGTGTCGGCCCCCTTTGACCGCGCTCGCCAGACCGTTGCACGTCAAAGAATTCCCCTCAATGATGAGGACCCGGGCATAGCGAACCCGCTCGCGTGACCGCCAGCGGGCCGGGCTCTATGCGCATCCGCGCACCGGGCCTGTATCCCGGCCATCCGGTGACGATCCATTTCGCGCATTCAGCCATCAGCATCGGCGGCCTGCGCCCCCCGATGAGAGGCGGGGCTCCAGCCTCGTCCAAGCCCGCATTCTTTCAGCGAGGCCGAAGAAGTCGAACCGAGCAGCGCGCCGCGAACCTGGCCGCATTCGATATGGCACCCGGTCCGGCATCCCGCGCTACGCTCGCGGTCCCCGCACACAGAGGCGCGCCGCATGAACCAGGACATCGAACGATCGTATCTGCGGCCGCCGCGGCCGACTTCGCACTGGCCGCTCTGGTTGATCCTCGGCGCATGCGCGATCGGCTTCGTCGTGCTGACCAGGCCGACCTGGCTGCCTTCGTGGCTCAGCGGTATCAGCCCGCAGCCAGGCAGCGCAACGAGACCCGGTACCGACGCCGGCCGGCAGGATCGATCGGCGACGGTGCCAACCAACCCCCAGAACGGCGCCGCGGCACCGCCAGCGCGCGGCGATGGGACGGCGGTATACCGCTGCGCCCGCGGCGGCTCGGTCACGTACTCGAGCGACGCCGAGTGCGCCGGCGGTAAAGCCGCGATGGTGTCGATAGACCGTTCGGCCAACATCGTCAGGTCGACGCCGGTTCCGGCGCAGCAGCCCGGCGCCGAGTTCGCGCAGAACCAGCCGGCTGCCGCCTTCGCTGCACCGGCCAACATCGGCCCGCGGCCACGCGTCGAATCGCCGGAGTGCCATGTGCTCGACCAGATCGTGCTTGAGCTCGACGAGGCTGGCCGGCATCCGCAATCGGCTTATTCGCAGCAGCGAATCCGCGACGAGCGGCGGCGCACACGGGATCGGCAGTTCGCGATCGGGTGCTGACGCACTCGCGCCACGCGCAGGCGCCGGAGCGCCGTCTGCTTGCACATTCGATTCCCCAGTTCTGGAGTGGGTTGACTTCTGCGGATCCTCGTGCAACGTGGAACGATCAACTTCACGAGATCCGCATGACGACCATTCAAAGCCTCCGTGCCGAGCTGATCCACAGGACAGGACCCAACCTGTTCTACATCGCGAGCGAAGACCGCAACTGCGAGCACTTCCTCGCGGGCTGGTCCGACGACGGCGGCAGGACGGTCGTGAGTTTCCGGACCACTTTGACCGACCTTCGACAGAATTTGGGATTTCTCGCCCCGGAATGGATCTCCGCTCGGCTCGACGACGCTCGCCGAAGTGAGGACGCGGACGATGACGATTGAATGTTCCCCGTGCTCTCCGGCGGGGGTATCGAAGCCAGCACCGGGGAACAAACCGGGGAACCGAATCGAGGCTGGCGCAGCTGAGGCTCCGCGCCAAGCTGCCAGGTGCCCCGACGACATCGCCCGGCGCAAGAGCGCGCGTCTTCAGTCTTACGCCCGGGCGCTACGCTTGGTGGAACTTGGCACCGGGGCAGAGGCATGAGAACGATCGTCGCCACTATTGCCCTTTTTCTCTGTTGCGCCGGCGCGTTGGGGCAACGACCGTCCGATCCAGCGCTGCTCGTTCCCGCGGTCGCCCCTGCGCTCAACTACGCCCCGGCGCCGAAGGCCTTCGACCTGCCGGCCGGCGTGTCGATGGGCGCCCCAACGAGCGTGAAGTTCGATTCAAAGGGCCACATGTTCGTGCTGACGCGCGGCGACATGGCCTTCTTCGAGTTCGACGGCAACGGAAGATTCCTACGCGCTTTCGGGGATCGCTTGTTCGTGCGGGCTCACGGCCTGCGTATCGATCGAGACGACAACCTCTGGGCCACGGACGTGGGCGGCCATGTCGTCCTGAAGCTCAGCCCACGCGGCGACGTTTTGCTCACGCTCGGGACGAAGGGCGAAGCCGGTGAGTGGAACGAGGTGACGGCAGCACTTGGCGGGCACTGCCGAGCTGACGAAACCGCTCGAAGATCAATCGGATCGCCTCCTGCAGGCGCATGTCCGGATCGAACCCCAGACCGATCTCGCGGTGCCAGATGTAGCCGATGGGGACGCTGATGCGCAGTTCCCCGCGATGGGCCTTGGCGCGTGCAGCTTCGAACATGCGCGCCCTGATTGAGTGTGATCAGCGAATTCGATGGTCCGATGTTCACGTTTCGTGATGGTCCTGCCGGCGCCGATGTGGCGGAGCGGCGGCGCGTCAAGCTAGTTGTCGTTTTTTTCAACCGCATGCTGAATGGACCTGCCGGTAGGGCCGTAGCGGCAAGGGTTTTCATAACAGCCCCAACAGCCGGCTTTCAGGGCGACGCATGACACGCCGAATCACATCCCACCTGCAGCGCCCGCGGCCGACGTCTCGACGCTGCGACGCATCGCTGCCGCTGGCTTAGCCAGACGGTCGGCCGCTTCGCTACACCTGGGGCGTTCCGCCCATAAGCGCTAAGATAAAAATTGATCCAAATCATCGAGCTGATAGCCGCGGCGCTTGCGCGGCGGCTCGCGCAGTGAGTTGGCGATCTGGTTCCAATTGCGAAGGCCTGCGAGCAGGTCTATGTGCGGGTTTATGGCGCGGGCGATCAGAAATCGCATCGTTGCTACCTCACGCCATCGGCACCGTCGGCTGTTGACCTTGGGGCAGGAAGTAGCCCCAAGGGGAAAAACGCTCGCCAACCGCGATGAGTGTCTCGGTCAACGTGGCGACGAATAACTTCCCTTGCAACCACGCCTTTGCGCCTACTGGGTCCGTCTTCTTCAGATGACCGAGATGCAGCAACGACTTCAAGCGCTTGAATGCCAATTCGATCTGCCACCGATAACGGAACAACTCGAGGATCGACTCCGGTGTCACGTCCGGCAAGGTTGTCAGCACGATGACATAGCCGGCCGCCTCCAGGGTGTCTGGCAGCAAATTGCGGCCTTTCCTGGCAGCAGTCTGACGCAGCTTCTCCTGCGCCACGCGAGTTTGCTCGGCGCTCTTCTTGAGCGCGCACACGCGAACGGCGATGGTCCCATCTTCGTCGCGAATTGTTGCCGGCCACGCACAAGCCTCCCCCACGCCCAGCTTGCGCAATTTCGGCAGTAGCTCCAACGGCCGCTTCTTCGAATCCTCAAGGGGAACATTGATCAAGTTCATTCGCACGATGACATCGCCCTCGTGCTTGACGACATGGCGAATGCCGCGCCGGTGCGCCAGGCCCCGATCGGCCATCAGCACATCGCCCGCGCGCACCGCAAAGCGCGTGAGTGTCTCGCCCTCATCGGGCAGAGTCACCTCCACCTGCTCGCACGCCAGTGTGCTCAGATCAAGCATGTAGTGCAGCCGCCAGGTCGACCCCGTGGCCCCGGGCTCGCAAACCACGCTGGCATCGACCAACCGCACTCGCTTGCCGGGCAGCACATCTTGGCTCGTCTCGGACAAGCGCTTGCTCATCTGCTCGACCATCCATCTGAACCATTCGCCACTGCCGCGCAAACGCCCCAGCAGCGCTACATCCGACACACTCGCGAGACCACCAGCTTGCGCACGAACCGCCGTCTCTCGCAACGAGCAACCATCCACGAGATGGATCAGAAGCACGCGCAATAACGTGGCTGGACTGTCGAAGCCGCGCGTGCGAATCAGCGCCCCCGTACTTCTCGCCGCCTCCCGCCATCCGTCGGGCAACACCCGCTCGATGACTTCCCAGTCCTCGCCCAGGCCACCAAATGCCTCATCCCAATCGAAGTCGCCTTCTTCCATTGCCTGTCGCTCCCGAGCCGCCGACGGGTTGAAAGCGTATCACAAACCTGGATTTTTATCTTAGCGCTTATGGGCGTTCCGCCCCGGTCCCCTGACTCGGCTTGCATCGATGAGGTGTCGCACCCATTCAAGCTTGCTCACGCGGGGGCGGCCTGGACTGCGCTTCCTCGCGCCAGCGCACCAGCGTGCCCGGACTCCGATCCTGACGTCCCTGCCCGACCACCTCCAGCGCTGGCTCTCTGGCGGCGGCCAGGGGGAAGAACGAGCGCGACGAATTCACCAGAGTGGTTGCCCGCCGCCGTAAAGCCATCACGGTCGTGATCAAAGCTCCGCTGCCAAAATGCCGCGTGGCAATTGGTGGGCGTGGGGCTATCGCAGTGCCGTGATTGGATTTTTGGGCTGATGGGTGTGCTTTTCAGAGTCCGATTCCGGGAGGGCCGACATCCTCTGCGGGAAGCTGGCGACCCTCGCAGTGCGAGATCACGGTCCGGTTGCCAGGTAGCACAGGGTCTGTACGAATCGCGCTACAGGGGAGCTCCCGCGCAAACGCTCGAGCAGGGCTCCCGGCAGGCAACTGTCGTCAATCAAAGGCATGAACATGCCCCGCGCGTACTGTCAAAACGGCGACTCGACGAAGGTGCTACGCCACCAGGTAGCTCTATCGAGAAAAAAGCTGGCTCTGGGCCGGCTCCGAACGGGGCGGCCACGCCGCGGCGGTGGCCTTTAGCCTGATCGAGACGGCCAAGCTCAACCGCGTGGAGCCCTACGCCTGGCTGCGCGACGTGCTGCAGCGCATCAACGACCATCCGGTGACCCGGCTCGAGCAACTGCTGCCGATGCATTGGAAGCCGGCGTGAACGGCCCGATGCGCACGCCGCCGATGCAGGACGCGACGCTCATCGAGGCGCTGAGCAACGCCACGAGCCTGGAGCTCTACCAGTTGGCCGCGCTGGTCGAACGCCTGATGAGCGATCCGCGGCGCATCGTAGCGATCCGCAAGGACCTGCATCTGGGGCAGACGGTGCGCTTCTACGAAGCTCGACACGACAGGCTGCTGCTCGGGCGCGTCGTCGACCTGCGCGACACGAGCCTGACGGTGCAGGCCAGCGAGTACCGCGGCGAGTGGAAGCTGCCCTATGCGGCGATCGAGCCGCCCGAGCCAGGTGCCAAAGCCCCTGCCGCGCCGCCGGCACCGCCGAGCGCTCCTCGACCGACCCGCGCAGA
>Ga0105240_10003676_pt1 | contig 23733 bp, 11 predicted proteins | sample KBSC54metaG_FD_80426 | JGI IMG/M metagenome (GOLD analysis project Ga0105240, IMG submission 80426) | Corn rhizosphere microbial communities from Kellogg Biological Station, Michigan, USA - KBS C5-4 metaG | ecosystem: Host-associated > Plants > Roots > Rhizosphere > Soil | place: Michigan, USA...
AAATACGGTCGTCTACCGGGTTTTCCTGTCGCCATATTACCACCAACGCCACAAAATATGGTATAAAATGAAGCAGGTGGACATACTTAAACTTAAAGCCCGCCTTTATAACCGATAAAGTATAAAGGTAAAGCACCGGCCCCAGCAACAGTACCATACCCCTGTCCAGGTTGGTTATGCCATGCCATTTGTGATAGAGATAAGCCGCCTCGCTAAAATTGCTGAACTGTACGCAAAAGATAATCACAAGTAGCAGTATCAGCAATTGGCTTGCATTTTGATTGGCTGAGGGTCTTATAATTAATGATACCAAAAGTATTACGCACTGCAACAGAAAGGCAATCAATAATATCGACCACAAGTTAAAATACATAGCTAAATAAGGGGTACGGTATTACAAATGTATACCTTTTTGCAGTAGCTTCGCTTTAGTTTGACTTCAATTCAACAGTATAATATGAGAAAATATTATTTTGCTTTGATGTAGTTCCTCAATTATAAATTCTGTGTGAAATTTGGGGTTTACTCAATAAACTTTACGAACAGACTTGGCATTAAAATCAGGAGCGCTCCTTATGGCGTTAGCGGGTTTATAATTAAATACTTTTTCGTCAAAGCCCTGGTATTGAACAAGCCCGAAACTGATCAGCTTCTGATCGGCCAAACGCAAACCTGTTACACCAAGAAACTTGTTGAATGACGGTAATTTCACCTTGGTATAGTTACCAGCCGACGGCGAATAAAGCTCCACCTTTAAATCGGGACCAGTTGTATTTTCAAACGAAGCATGGTAATAGTCGAATGTTCCGGAAAATGAGGGAACAAAATTATTTAAGCTTGTCCCCAAAACACTAAACGTGGCATCAAAGGTCGGCACCGCGTCAGGAATAGAAGGCCCTGTTGATACCCCTTCATATTCAAATCCCGACTTTAAATAATATGAATATAGTTCGTATTCCTTAAAAGGCTCTTTTGGATACCTAAGTGTTAAACTACCTGTGTGTGTTTGCTGAACATCCAGCAAATAAGAATCGAAATGGGCGATGTCGTTTTTGGCATACAACTGCAGGGCAATATCGCTCACAGGACCTGTCAGCGTTTTTTCCGCCGGTGTCCTGGTAACTTTGCTGACATCAACATTAGTGCCGACGGTTCCCAAAGGGACATCAAATAAATTATAGGTGTACTTATTATTTTTTAAGAGCTGAACATATAATTTTTCACCATTATCTACGAAAACATCCGGTTGAAAATTAACTGAATCAGTAATTGAAGAGCCTATCACTCCGTATGCATTAGTGCTTATTAAAAGCTGGTCGAAACCGGATGTGTTTTTTATATATGGCTTTATCGGTACTTTCGTCTGCTGGGGCAAAACGGAATAAAAGCTATTGTAGGTACTCCCTTTTTTTACCTGCAAATAACCTGTAATATTTGGTTTTGTGTTATCGAGAGGATTGATTATCACAAACACATTTAAACGGGTGCCCAGGTAAGGCGTTACCGATACCAGCTTAAATTTAGTTGTACCCTGCACATATTTAGCTTGTCCAAGTATGCTGCCGTTTTCATCGGTCGCTACAAAATAAGCGCTGCCGCTATGGTTAAAATAATAGTCGTCAGGGTTAACATTTACATTTACCAACGTAGTTGTCTCGGCTGAAACATTCACGTAGTTAAACGGTGCAAAAGTGACCTGCAGCGAGCCTGATTGGGTTGTAACCGCCACATTGTATTGGCTTAACGCCGCAATAGTAAGATTTTTGGTAACTGACTGACCTGTGGTGGCCTCCTTAAAAATAATGTCGCCCTTCGCGCCGTCTTTCACATACAGGTAGTAAAAACCGTTTTTTATACCCATTTTATACTCTTTCCCATCGGCCTGCGCCTTAAATACCGGAGTCAGATTGGGCTGAATGAAACCCTGGCTTATAGTTATCAAACCATCACCAGTAGTAGCAATAAATGAAACAGCCTGTTTGTTCTCTACACCGTAGCCGGTTAGCTTTGCATTAAAGCGGATAAATGTATCAGCAACAGCAGTTTGGTTTTTTGATGTGAGGGTAATGTTGTACGTGCCTTTTTTAACAACTTTGCTGTAGCTCACAATACTGGCTACGTCGGTGCTGTCTTTAATCGTTGACAATACGGTTCCACCGGCATCGGTATTATCTATCTGAATAATAACTGACCCACCCGCTACATTTGCCCAGGTGCTGTTTGTAAAAGTAGGGTAGGTAATATTTTGAATAGTTATTTCGGGCGTTACAGGAATAACCGGATCAGGCTTTTTGTCAGATGGACTGCATCCGCTCAATATCAATAGCAAAACAGGAATATATGATAAATATCTTTTCATTATGAGATAGGTTTAGCAGTCTTACTGAACGTTGGTTTTTGGGTGGAAGGGATACGATTGTATAACTACTTGTCCTTTCGAATTCGTTTTAAGGGAAGCGTCGAACTGGCTTTTTGCAACTACCGTTATATCCGCTTTGTAAACGTCGCCTTCGGCGCTGGTAAAAACCAACTGGCCGCTGGTGCTCCCCTTTACATACAAATAGGCATAACCATTGGCGTTACTTAAGTTAGCAACGGCAGCCCCGGCTGGCTTAAATGTAGGGCTAACTGTTGTGTCAAGCAAAGTCCTTTTAATAGTTATCACACCATCGCTGGCGTCTACGTCCATCCCAATAACACCATCGGTGTTGATGTTAACCCCAGTGTTGCTGGCGCTAAACCTGACATAGTTCGAAACCACGGCGTCATCAGCTGTAGCAAGGGTTATATCGTATTTGCCCGGAAACAATTTCCATTGGTAGGTCGACAGTTTACCTAAATCAATAGTATGGGTTATTGACGATACGGTCATAGTATCGCTTGGGTATTTCGCATCGAAAGTAATTGTTGCGTTGCCGCCTAACACCTGTTCCCACGACGAGGAGGATTCTGTAGCAGCATCATTGCCAATGGCTTTGATGGAAATATTATACGATGCTTTTGGGAGCGATATGTGCTCTTTGGAGCAACTAAAATATGCAAGGGCAATTACACAAAACGTTAAAATCTGTTTTTTCACTTGTGATGGTTTAGCTCTGGTCTGACCAATAATATAATTGAGCTGCTAAAGTAGATTATTTTTTAACTAAAAGAATAGTTTTTTTTAAAATATTAAGGCCACGACAAATCGCAGCCTTATATTTCTATTTATCTCAATTATTTATTTGGTTCCCAGCCCCACCCACTGTTTCTCTACATTCCAGCCCTCAACCAAAATTTTTGGCTGTATACCACCCAATTTGGCTACCGGTGCGCTTACGGAAACTGTAATACTTTCGCGCGGAGCAAGGGTAAAGTAATTTGCCGACCAGTAGCTTGGCACAACTTCTTCACCATTGGCCATTAGCTGCGGGCGCACAAAAAATGCCAGTTTGCCTGTGTTATTGGTGAGCTGTATTGTCCATTTGTTTTCTGCGGCGCCTTTTTCGACGCCCAACGCCTTTACATCAACTTTGGTTGGGGCAAGGTTATTTAATTCGGTCAGGTTGTTGCCGGGCGCAAGCCAGTACACGTTATGTGACACTGTTTTACCTGCCGCATTGGTTAAATTAAGCACCACAAAGCTCACGCCTTTTACAGCAATAAGCGCTTCTTTTAGTTTGATGACTTCCTGTGTGCCTTCATCTGCAAAACCTATGTGACTTATGCTGAATGAGTTTAATCTTTTGCTGTCGATATCAAAAATTTCGGCCCTGGCACTTAGCACACCGGTTGCACGGTGCATACGATTTATTACCGCCGCGGTCGAGTCGTTTTGATTGAACTGGATATGCAGTGGCTCCACTGCATTTTGCATGGCATAATAGCCTGCATTGGGCTCCAGGTACCAGTCATATATCTGCCACACCACGCTTGGCAGGGCTGCATTCAATTTCCAAAGCATTACGCCGCCGGTTTCAGTTAACTTATGGCCAGCAGCTTCGAATATACCCTGGTAACCAACGGCATTCATTAATTGCATTTTGTCCGAAAAATTAACCATGGTTGCCGGTTGGCCATATCGCGCCACCATCTCGCTGATGTAATTGTCAAATTGTGCAGCTCCGGTGGCGGCATCGTGATAACCCCAGGTGTTGTTAAGCGGAAAAGGCAATTTTATATCCCACACCAGGTTAGGGATAGTTTTAGCCAATGTAGTATACGGCGGCTGCGATGGCAGGCCTGTTTCATCTTTAAATACCCAATCGCCGCCAACATCTGCTTTCTTGTAATACACCTTAGGGTCCTGCCAGTTATACGGGCCGCCGCTGTAAACACCTGAAGCCTGGTCGTCCGGCCAGGAGCCTTTCCATCCTGCAGGAAGTTTTGCAAAGCCTGATGAACTTGGAATGTATGGCCGTGTACCGTCAAGGTTGATTATAGCATCGCGCATGGCATCGTATAATTCCTTACGGGCGTGGCCTTCATTACCGCCTGTCCACACCAATAGGCTTGGGTGGTTACGGATACGATAAATGGTACTGGTGACGTTTTTTACAAATATATTCCCTTCGAGCGGCCAATCGGGTGAACCTTTAAATTCGCCCTGGGTATCGCCGGTAACCCAAAAGTCCGACCATACCATTTCACCATATTTATCGGCAGCATTCCAGAATGCATCAGGCGGGGTAACTCCCCCACCCCAAATCCTCACTAAATTCACATTGGCGTTGCGGCAAAGATGCATTTCATAATCATAACGAGCCGAATCGCGGTTTACCATCATGTCGGGCACCCAGGCACCGCCATTAAGGTGTACCCGTTTACCATTTACAAAAAACTCGCGACGCAGAAATTTGCCGACCATCGTTCCCTTTGAACTTACCGTGCGTATGCCGAACACAAACGACGTGTCGTCTGCAATGCCGTTTGTGGTAGTATACTGCAGGCGTATGCGGTAAAGATTTGCCCTGCCATAGCCATTTGGCCACCATAAATGCGGCTTTTGTATAGCTAACTGGCTTACTTTAGCGGCGTCAAGGCTAACATCGGCAGCACCACTTGCGTTAACATTCACATTTTGCGAAAACTGAACAGGCAGTCCGGTAAAATTTTCAGGCTTTATGGTTACGGTAAGTTTGCCGTTTTGCACCGCATCACTATGGTTTGATAACGTTAAGTTTAATGATAGTTTGGCCACGCTTGTATCGGGCAGGTTTGGCAGATCGGTTACCAGTTTAGGCCGGCCGATTGTTACCGCGCCGGTTGTGCGCAAATAAACCGGTTGCCATATGCCCATATTACGATCGCGCACGGGTGGAATCCAATCCCAGCCTACGGAGCAAAGCATGGTGACGTTTTTTCCTATATCGCCTGTGGGCCCGCCGTTTTCATAAAATGGACCTAATGCTTTTAGTTGTTCCTTTGCTGGATAACCCGGGTAATCCAGCGGATATATTTTAACAGCCAGTGCATTGTCGCCACCCGCATTTACCGCATTGGTTACATCCAGGTTATAATCAGCAAACATGCCTGCCATTTGGGCACTGTCGGCAATTTGTTTTCCGTTAACCCAAACCGCCGCACGGTAATTTATTCCCTTAAATATCAATTGGAAATGACGGCCCTTATCGCCCGCAGGCACTTTAAATGTGGTACGGTACCAATACGGTTTTTTCCATGGATTTGGGTCATTTGGTAAATGGCTGTATTGTTCCAGGTTGTATTCCTTATTAAACTGGTCGGATGCATCAGGGATCAGCATATTATTTAGCCCCTGGTATGGATCAGGATAAATATGATTAGCTACCAGCCCGGTAAGCACTGTCGACGGCACCTTAACCGGCATCCAATAAACCGGCGACTGGTATTTCGTTGTCGACAATTCCGGCCCATCAGCTTTCACCAGCGATGACGACTGCAGATCGAAGTTAACAAGCTTAACCTGTTTAACACTTTGCGCCGACAACGAGCAAGGGATAACACCCGAAATAAGGGTAAACGCCGCCAGGCGAACAATTTTTTTCATCATAGTTATTTTATACCGGGGCAAATCCATCCCCACAGGTTAAAAAAGGTAAATCAACGGCAGGTAAGTGTTTAAGCCGGTAAAATTTACAGGGGTAAATCTAACTAACTTAACCATTCGGTAAATTGTACTAATTTACCCTTTTATTATATTATTTTGAAATGGGGGCGCTTTTATCACGCAGTTTCGCGGTATTGTTTTTTAATACGATTAAAGGCGTAAACCTGTCCCATTTTTTTGCAACGCCGGTTTGGTTCATCAAATCGCGGCCGGGTACCGAAAAATTTCCCAATATTACCTCCGGGTAGCCGTCATTGTCCAGATCGGCCACTTCCATGGTTAGCCACCTCCCTTCATCACTTACCGGGATTTCGTGGGCCTTAAATTGGTTTGGGCCGGTTTGTTCAAGGTAAACAAAGCCCTGTTTAGGGTCATCCTTAAAATCGGGAAAATATGCAATGGTGGCTATATCAAGGTCACCGTCGTGGTCAAAGTCGGCCGCCATCGCTTTGGTCGACCCGTCAATATGATAAAAGTAAGTCTGTTTAAACCGCCAGTTGCCCTGGTTGGTGAAAATATACACACCGTGGTACGGTTTTAATACAGGCGATAGATCACTGTTGTCGCCGCAGGTGTATAATATGTCCGGCTTACCGTCGTGGTTAAAATCAACCAACTGAAAACTGCTGGAGCCGTATATCGGCGGAAAATGCAAGATATTCGTGGTAATGAACCCGCCCTTTTTATCATTTAAAAATAGCCATATCCCCTCGTCTGCCTGGGCAAAAAGGCACATTAAATCAGGATAACCATCATTGTTAAAATCGCCGGTTACCATTTGTTCGCTACCGGGTGCCGCCCTTATAACTGTTTTTTTATAACTATGATTTTTTTGTTGAGTAAACAAGTATAAACCGCCTATGTTGCGGCCAAAACCGCAGGTTATGTAATCAAGCAGTCCGTCTTTATTAAAATCAGCCGATATGGTTTGCACCGGCCTTGGTAAACTATCGGCAACAACAACAGGATTGGCGGCACTTTTATCAAGATCGATTGCTGTGACTACACCTTTTAATAGGTCGTTAGGGTTAAGTATACCTATACAAGTAATTAAAGCCAGATTTTTGTTAATGCCATTTGAATAGAAATTAGCGCCAACCGCCGGCGTTGGCATTTTTGCAACCAGTGTTGGTTCCAACTTTTCGTTCCAGCTGTAAAGATGATTGCGCATGTCGCCGCTATACAGCTTTTTATCGTTGGGATTATAAGCCAGCAAGGTGGTATTGGCATCATCTCCTTCTGCACGACTTACATTTTTTGGTTTATTAAGGCTAAAAATCGCCCAGTCGGTAACCGCCGCCGGCTTTGGGCTCAACAGTTTTTCCGGTGCTTCCTTTTTATAAAACGCTATGATATCTTCAAAATCAGCAGGCGCAATTGTCGAAAGCCGGGTAACACCGTATTTCCCAAAAAACGATTCCAGCTTAAATTGCTTGGCCATTTCTGGCAATACCCCGCTCACCCAGGTGTGTTTATCTATTAACGATGGTTCGGGATACTCATGGCAGCTCTTGCAATAGATCTGCGAAAGTTCCCGGCCATTGTCGACCTGCTTTTGTTCAATACTTCTTAAATCAATTACGCGTAAGCTCAGCAAAACAATGATAATAACCGCGACAGCAGGAACCAATAATAGCAAATACTTCACCTTCGAACTAAACAAATTACGCATGTGGCCTGCAAACAATATCGGATTACACCTGTGACACAAAAGCTTTATGAATAAGGCAATGTCCCGCCAGGGCTTAAGATTAAGTTAAAAACTACTTATTTTGGATACTCGCGAATCCACAGATAAAAAAACCGCAGCTAAATATAGTATCTACCATTATATAACGAAGTAAGCTTTTGGTCAGTTTTTGTAGAATAGCGAAATCTTTACAAAGTATCACGAATGTTACATGCTTGTTTGCATTAATTTACACCAATGGCAACCGCCTTCTGCCGGCCGTGTTTTTGCGCCATCTCAACAAAAATGGCGGGACCAGGTTTTCAACCCTCGTCCCGCCATTTTTTTACCGGCGATCCCGATAAGCTATTTTTTAAAGTTATTTTGCAATATTATAAAGGGAAGTTTTTTGTCCCAGGTTTGATTTAAGCCGGGCTGGAGATTGTACCCGGTAGAAAAATTCCCGAGTACAACATCAGGTTTTCCATCATTGTTAATATCCCCAACATCCATGCTTTTCCACCGGCCGAATTTATTTACCGGCAACGTATAAGGTTTAAAACTGAACGGTTTATCCTGTTCAAAATAAATACAGCCTTCCGCGGGGTTGTTTTTAAGATCGGCAAAAAAAGCAGTGGTAACTATATCAAGTTTGCCGTCTGCATTAAAGTCGGCGGTAACAAATTTTGTACAACCGTCAATGGGATAAAACCATTGCTGTTTGAAATTGAAGTCGCCGTTGTTTTTATACAGGTATAAACCGTGATAGGGCTTCAATATCCGCGAATCGTTATAATTATAACCACAACTATAAATAAGGTCGGGATTCCCATCGTGGTCAATATCGGCCAGCTCAAAATTGGTCGACCCATATACCGGGGGAAAACTTAATAACCGCTTTTGGGTAAAGCCGCCATGCTGATCGTTCAGAAACATCACCAACCCTTCGTCGCCACGACCAAATAAAACCATAAGGTCGGGCCAGCCATCTTTGTTAAAATCGCCGCTAACAGCCTTAACTGCGCCAGCCTTATCCGAGATATTTACCTGGGTTACACCATGATCTGGATTTTGTTTGAATAAGTAAACCCCACCTTTTGAGCCACCCTGCCCGCAAACCGCCCAATCCATCAGCCCGTCTTTGTTAAAATCGCCTTGCAGGGTTTGTACCGGACGAGCCAATTCTGAAGCAAAAACAACAGGTTTTAGTTTACCATCGTCCAGGTTGACACTCATTACTTTTCCGTTCGGAAAATCCACAGGATCCAACTGACCAATAGCTGCGAATTGACCGCTGGTACCACCCTTCTCATTTTTAACAAAACTGGCATCTACCGCCGGCGATGGTAATATAACCGATTTGCTGAGTTTTAAATTGCTATCCCATTCCTGCAAGAGGTTCGAAACGCCATCTGACGTATAAATTTTGTGGTTGTAAGGGTTTATGGCTGCCATAATAGTATAGGCCACATTGGCTTGCGCCTTAGGCTGAATGACGCTAAAACCTGCCATGCTGTTTACGGCTCCAACGGGCGGCTTGGCGGCAGGCAACGAAGCGGGTGCCATTTTTTGATAGTATGCTACTATGTTTTGCCATTCAAGCAATGTTAAACCCGATGTATCCCTTTTAAAATAGCCTCCAAGGTAAGCGGTCATACCCAGGTACTTACCCATTGCGGGTAAGGTATGATATTTCCAAACATCTTTGGTAAGCGCATTTACCGGTACCAATGCATGGCACTTAGTACAGTTTATTTGCACCAGGTTTTTACCATCAACAATCGTATCGCCGGTCAGAGCGTACCTGTTATTACTGCCACCCTGGCTTTTACAGCCGTTAATCAAAATGCTGCCTGTTAAGGCAATAATCAGTAAATATAAAGATGAAGTGAGCGTGTGAAATATATTACGCTTCATGTTGATCAAGAGTATCCTGTTTTAATTGGTTAATTTTAATTTATTCCAGACAAATTCGGCCATCTGTTTTCCCTGCTGCGCACCCACCAGAGAGCTATTTAGGTAGTGTATACCACCGTAGTAGCGACTGAGGGCCGTTTCTTCGGCTGCTGACGAAAATGATTTGAAATGACGCTGCATACCTATGTATTTGATATCGCTTGTATCCTGAAATTCGAAGTTGTCGCCAAAAAGATGCGTAAGCATTACTGCTGACGCTGCGCTTATGGTTGAGTGGCCCGCGGTATACTCAGGGAACGGCGGGGTTTGCAACAAAGGCAGCCAATTATGGTCAATTTTCTCAGTTATGTTTGTAACCGGCCGGGCATAGCTGTATTTATATTTTACTTCCCAGCAGCAAATAAAGGCATCATACAGGGCAATTGAAGTAAGCGCGTAAGCCTGCGCAGTTTTAACCCCATCGGCATGTGTTTTTTTACAGGCAATTGTAGTTATCCCTATCCAGTGCCCGCCCGGCGTAATCTTTTTGTCAGCAAACATCAGGTGGCCATTGTGCTGTATAACAAACGGGTTATCATCCCAAAACTTTGCTATTTCAATTTGCTCCTTAGTAAGGTTTTTATTGGTATTATAAACATCAGTGTACTGTTTTACAAAGGCGCTGTTTTTATCTTCGCTGTAAGGCGGAGGGGGTGGCGGCGAAAACAGGGTTGATGTATCAATTGCAAACGAATGGATAGTTCCCCAGCAAAACTCTACTCCATCCATATAATCCGGAGGAGTGGGGCGCCATTTGGCAGGACTATTTTCGCCCAGGTATTTAGGTTTGCCACGGCTTTGCGGATAGCCATCGGCCGCTGACCTTTTTAATACCAACTTTCCTATTTTCTCACCAAAATCAACTGACCGTGCGTAGGTTGAGTCATCCAGATTTTCCTTGTACATGGCGTACACCTTGTCTTCGTATTTTTTAAGGGTATCAACCGAAAAGGTAATTTTGTGTGCTACTGTGAAAAATGCTTTGGTTGCAGCAAGGGCAAAGTTATATTGCTTGCCTTTTTGTGGTTCGGGTGGTTTACCAAAACCTTTAAGTTGAGTAATTATTGAGTTATACTTCGGGTTGGCATAACGCATGGCCTCGTACGATGCCAAAGCCGTGTACCCGTATATACGCGCAGCCACCGGCGGGGTAAATACATCGTAAATAATTACCTGGGTAAGCTGATCCTCGTTGTTGTGCAGCACATCTGCATCACTCAGCATCGCTGTTTTTTGTTGCTGCTTACAACTTGCGGCAAACAAAACGCAAATTAAAAGGGCTAATATTTTAAAATGTCTCATAAAAGGTATTAATTAAGGGGGATATTCCGTACGTGCCCATAACTATCCGTTATGGTAACTGTTTCCATTGTTTTATCAATATTAAAAAACCTGCCCGATTGCGACAGAAAAGATGTACCATTATAAAATTCCTGTTTCCCGGTTTGGCCGTTTTTATACTTAATGGTAGCGAACACGTCCAATGGATTGAGTTGAACGGTCTTAACCGGCCTTTTTAACTCGAATATTTTCATCACGTCGCGGTTTTGTGTGGCTGCCAGTAAGTAGTTGCCTTTGGCGCCCCTTAATTTTACGAGCGCTTTGCCGTCGCCGGGAATGTAAACACCGCCTTGTTGTAAGGTTAGGGGCTTAAAGTGTCCTTTTCCATCACCTTTAAGTATTAAGCCGTTAAAAGCATCATACCTGCCGGTAGAAACTTCGGTGCCAAAATCGTTGCCACTTATGGCCATGTCAAGATTTCCGTCACCGTCAAAATCGTCAACCACCATGCCGTTAAGCTGCGATATTTGGGCCTCAATGGGCAAAGGCACTATGGTAAATTTACCGTTGCCCTGGTTCTGCAAATAGCACGACTGCAAAATATTGGCTTTTAATCTTACCGCGCCTTTACGCATTTCCGGTGTAATTACCGAGTCGAATGTAGCTGTAGCAAACGACTTATAATTTTGAAATTTCACCCGCATACTAATCATTTGTTTCACTGCATCATCGCGCGTTTGCGCCGGAAATTCTTTCATTTCTCCGTCCTGATCTTTCAAAAAAACCGACGGAAATGCATCATAACTGCCATTGTTATCAAAATCCCTGGCTGTAATATAAACCGGGTATTTATCGCTTGCCTTATAAAAAGTATTCAGGCCTGTGTTGCCAACTATGTAATCCACCTTACCATCGTGGTTAAAATCACCGGCAGTAATTGTATTCCACCAACCTAACTTATCAGCGATACCTGTATTGTCGGTAACATTTTTAAACACGCCGTGATCATTTTTCAGGAAAGTTATCGGCATCCATTCGCCTGTAAGTATCAAATCGGCCCATCCGTCGTTGTCAAAATCACTAAATGTAGCATCGCAAACCATGCCGATATTTTTAAGTTCCTTAGCAACCGATGCAGTGACATCGGTAAATTTAAGGTGCCCGTATTTACTATCATTACGCAATATTATGCTCGAAACAGATTTCGGATAACTCCATGGCTCCACGCGTCCCGATACAAACAAATCCAGCTTTCCGTCTTTATTGTAATCAATTGCCTTTACGCAAAGCTTACTGGTGAAATTTTGGGGCAGGGCGTCCTGTTGCAGCGTAAAATTACCTTTCCCGTCGTTTATATAAATCCTGTCCTGGTAATAAGGAGTATTTGGCGTCTTTTCATAACCCCCACTAGCCACGTACAAGTCAAGCTTGCCATCACCATTGGCGTCAAACAATAGCAATCCCTCGTCTTTAAACTTCTGGTTAGGTATTTGTTGTCCGGCTGCAACAAGCGGCCGCTGTATAAATTTTCCGTTCGCTTGTTGCAGCAGTAACTGGGCAGGAAACTCGGACGTACCACCAACTACCATATCATCAAAACCATTACCGTCAACATCGCCAACAGCCACGGCAGGTGTATATTGGGATAGTTTATGAGGAATAAGTTTTTGTATATTAAAATCGGCCAAATCTTCTTCCACGTGTCTGTAATTAACACCAACCGACTTAGTTACTTCGCGGAATAATGAGCCACTGTTTTGATCCGGGTGATTAAACGAATAGTTGTCGTGAGCGTTGGCAATATCAACTTTAAGTACCTGGTCGATCTTAACGTTGGTAATTGTTTGCTTTTTATTGTTTTGCCACTTTATTACCACCGAGTCGACAACAGAATCGCGTCCAAGCCCAAAGTGAGCAATATTTTGTATGGTTGAAAGATAGCCTCTATAGGGCGTATTTTCATATACCTGGTGCTTACCGTGTTCATAGTAAATATCGGCCCAGGCGCCTATACCATTTATGTTTTGAGCGTCGCCCTTAAATTTTATTTGCAAATAATGGCTGTCAGCCTTATCCTTTTCGCGTGAGGTGTTCTTGTAGATAAACGCTTCGTCATCGATATTGTTGATTACCATATCCATGTCGCCGTCATTATCCAAGTCGGCGTAAACTGCCCCATTTGAAAATGAAGGTTGTGTTAAGCCCCAATTCTTTGTAACATCGGTAAACTCGAGCTTGCCGCCGTTTTTAAACGCATAGTTCGGAATTTTAACAATCGGAATCTGATCGAGAATTTGTTTTTTGCTGGCAATCAGATACGCCTCGGCCCTGAACGTGGTAAAATCGTGGTCCGTTACGTCACGGGGATAACCGTTTGTGATCACAATATCTCTGAAGCCGTCGTTATCAAAATCTGTAATCAAGGGGCACCAACTCCAATCGGTTTGTGCTGTACCACTTAAAAATGATGTTTCACTAAAAGCAGGATCGCCTATCGAGTCATTTTGTCCAGGCCGCGGCCCCTGGTTTACCTGCAGTGTGTTTCGGTTATATTGAAACTGATAGCCATAATAGTCAAAATTTTGATACAGCTGGTAGGTGTTTGATCCCATAAACATTTTGCGCCGGTAATTGTCTTCGGGGCTCATGTCAAGTTCAAAAACGTCGGCTAGCCCGTCGTTATTTATGTCCTCGACATCCTGGCCCATTGCGCTGTTGGCTGTATGTTTAAAATACTGTTTTGATTTGTCGGTAAAAGTACCGTCGTGGTTGTTAATGTATAAAATATTATTACTTAAAAAATCATTGGTAACATAAATATCTTTCCAGCCATCACGGTTAATATCAACAATACTGGCTGCGTGCCCGTATCCTTCTATTAATATGTTGGCCTGTTTTGAAACATCGTGGTAAACGCCGTGTTTTAAAACAGGATCCCAATCATTGCGATATAGCCTGCCGGTGCTCCTTCGCGAACCATCCTTTATTATCGGCCTGAAACTGCTGGTATTTTCATTTGGAGCTGCTTCATTAACGGTCAGGTACATATCAAGATCGCCATCATTATCATAATCAAAAAACGAGGCCATGGTTGAATGTACGTTTATATCCAGCCCGTACTCTTTCCCCATCTCTTTAAAATGAGGTACACCGCTTTTATCAATGCCCTGGTTTACGTAAAGCAGGTTACGCCGCTTTAACGAATCATTTAGCAAGGTATAGCAAACATAAATATCCATTAAACCGTCGTTGTTTATATCAACTACAGCTACGCCCCTGCCCCAGCCATTTGAACCTTGAACACCCGCCTGCGCTGTAACATCATCAAACTTCATGTTCCCCTTGTTAAGGTATAGTTTGTTTGATACCGCATTACCTACAAAGTAAATATCCTGCAATCCATCGTTATTAAAATCGCCAATGCCAACGCCACCACCGTTATAAATATTAAGCTTATCCAAAGGGTTAATGGTATCATTTTCAACAATGGTATTCGCAAATGTTACACCCGATTCAGATGACGGTATTTTTTCGAATAAAACATTGTGCTGCTTGCATGAAAAGAATAAAGCGGGTAAACAGCAAAAGAAAAAATAACGGAGGAATCTCATGTTTAAATTATACGCTAATGTATAAAATAAAAAAGAGGTGAAGATATGATCTCCACCTCTTTTTTATAAAATATTAAAAATCAATTGTAACCAGGGTTTTGTTTGATTGCACCGTTGGTTAAGTTAATTTGTGAAATTGGAACAGGAAATAATTCGCTTCTTCCTTGTACAAAGTGAGCACTGTTTAACAATGCAGACGGGAAGTTTGGAACGTGAATTTCGTGGTTTAAGTAACCATTAAGCACACCAGCCATATAACCAGCACCCATTGGGCCGCCAAAGATACCATCCCAACGCTGTAAGTCGAAGAAACGGTGACCTTCCATACCCAATTCAAGCCTGCGCTCAAACTGAACAGCTTTGCGGGCAAATTCTTTACCCTGTGTCGCAAAACTCATAGCAGGATTGCTTGTTCCGCCGTTTGTTCCTGCATAAGTACCATAGTAACCAACTTTGTAGTTAGCAGCTGGGATATCTGTAAAGCCGCCTGTAGAGTTGCCGTTATCTTTGTAGGTGTGTACCCAGCCGGTTTTGTCGGCAGCACGATCCCTAACCTGGTTAACATAACCCTGAGCTTTATCCAAGCTACCTATTTCAATTTCTGCTTCAGCTGCCCATAGCAAAACATCGGCAAAACGGATAGCATTGTAGCCATTAGCAACAGATTGGTTTGGAGCCCAGCCTTCGTAAGCTTCGCTGGTTGATGCTTGTGCTGCTTTGTAATAAGTGTTTTTAATAGGAACATACGGACCACCATCTGTTTGGTCACGAGCCCAGGATGCACCCGGCATAATGCCCCAATCAAGATAAGGGATACCACGACGGCCAACTGACCAGTCTAAACGTGGGTCAAGTGTACCTGCATAAGGTGTAAATGGCTTATCCGAAGCAACGTTTTGGTCATTGGTAATATCGCTGTCATTATAAGTATCCAACAACGGTAAACCAGTGGCAGCATCAACTTTAAATGCATTTGCGAAACTGAATGACGGCTGGAAGAAACCGCAGCAGGTAGCGGGACCAGCTGAAGGGAAGTTCAGCGTACCACCTGAAGATCCGTTATCACCGTTTGACCCGTCATGTACCGACGCCTGGATAACAAAAACACCTTCAGAGTTGTTTTTTGTAGAAGCGTTAAAGTTATCGGCATAATGTACAAGTGAATATTTAGCACCGCTCGATGTAACGCCATTAGCAATCAGATCGTTTAATAGCGGAAGCGCTTGTGCATATTTATGGTCATACATATATGCCTTTGCAAGGAATGCCTGTGCAGCATATTTATTCACACGGCCTTTTTCACTTTGCGTGGTAGGCAGGTCGGCCATTGCCGCAGCGAAATCTGCTTCAATTTTGTCCCATACCGGGCCGGGGTTACCAATGTTGAAGTTACCGTTATCATAAGTAACCGTTTCATCAGCATAAGGTACATTTCTCCATAATTTGGCTAAATCAAACTCATAAAAAGCACGCAGGAACCTGCTTTCAGCAATTACCTCTTTGGCATAAGCCGGTGTAACAGATCCGTCTTTAACCAATGGCAGCTCGCGTAAAACGTCGTTAGCACGCTGAACCCCGTTAAACATTACGCGCCATTTCGGGTCAAGGTAGTTGTTACTTGAAGTTGCAATGTAAGCTTCAATTTTACCTGCATCTGCCTGGTCATCCGGGGTAGAGCCTTTGTGGGCATCGTCTGCCGCCACACTACCGTAAATCCAGTTGTCAGTACCTGTCATCCAAGTGTTGCCGGGTTGGCCGCCATAAGTTCCATCTAATAATGAATAGGCGCCGATTAATAGACCATCCACCCCGGCCTTATTGGCAAGGATGATGGTGTTCAATGATCCTACTGGTGTCCTGTTAAGGTAGTCCTTGCACGAATAAGACAGTGCAAGTACCGCCATGGCACCAGGGATAATTAGTTTACTGTTAAATTTTTTCATAACTATATTTTTTTTCTTAGCCGTTAAAATGATAAGTTAACACCAAAAATAAATTTCTTTTCGTTGTTTGGATAAGCACCGATATCAGTACCCAGACCGTTTTGTCCAACAACTAACAACTCAGGATCAAGCCCTTTGTATTTGGTAGCAGTGAACAAGTTAACGCCTTGTGCGTAAATATGCAGCTTATCAACCCCAAGCGCTTTAAGTTTTGCAGAATTAAAGGTATAACCCAGAGACAATGAACGCATTTTCAGGAATGAACCACCAGAAACATACCATGAGTTAACGGTGCTGCTTGTTCCGAAACCGCCAACGGCCTGAGCCTTTGGAGTAGCTGCGTTAGGATTGCTTGGTGTCCATGAGTTGAACAGCAAGTCGTTGCCCTTATTTCCGGCGAATGTATCACCGAAATCAGTCCAGTATTTAGTGTAGTTATATATTTTGGCACCGTACGAACCGTAAAGCACTGTTGACAAGTCGAAACCTTTCCAGCTTCCACCTAAGTTAATACCGTAGGTAAATTTAGGGTTCGGGTTGCCGATAAAGTCCTGGTCGGCATCAGTAATAACACCATCGCCGTTAGTATCATGATATTTAAAGTCACCCAAAATTTCGCCACCGCCGCTGCTGTTACCATTTTGGTAAACACTTCCGGCTTTACCTGTTTTTGCGACAGCGTTAGCGTTCGCAGCATCAATTTCAGCTTGCGTATTCCAATAACCGTCAACTACATAGCCATAAAACGAGCCGATTGGATGACCAACCTGATCTCTCACGAGAGAAGTCTGGCGCTGGAAGTTATCGCCGAAATAGTTGTTTTTGATATCATTAGATAGCTTATCAATATTGCTATGATAGGTTGTAATATTAGCACCACCGTAGAAACTAACATCGCTGCCAATTTTGCCATGGTAAGTCGCCGAAATTTCAACACCCTTGTTCGATACCTGACCGATGTTGATATATGGAGCAGATGCACCGCCTACTGTTGCCGGCAGTGTCAACGGGAATAATAAATTCTTGCTCACTTTATTAAACCATTCAACTGTTACGTCCAAATGATTAAATAAAGACATATCCACACCTACGTTGGTAATAACATCATTTTCCCAGGTAGTTTTCTTGTTTCCGATTTGTGATGCAAAGAAACCGCCGGTTGCTGAGTTGATACCGCCGCCGATTGCATAAGATGCACCGCCAATGCTTGGCCTGAATGATGAATAAGCATTACCGCCTGATACAGCTCCGTAAGTACCCAATTCACCGTAGCTTCCGCGCAGTTTCAAATCGTTAATCCACGAAATGCCTTTCATGAAATTTTCCTGCGATACGCGCCATCCCAATGAGATCGATGGGAAGGTACCGTACTGTCTGCCAGGGAAAAACACTGATACACCATCACGACGGATAGTAGCAGCTAAAATATACCTGTCGTTGTAGATATAATCTAAACGGCCAAACAATGATAATACAGATACTTCCTGACCGGGACCCGCGCCAGCAAGGATTGTAGAAGCATCGCCATTACCGATACTAACATAAGCAGGGTCAAGCGAAAACAATTTATTCACACTTGCATTTATATCCTGTTGGAAAATGTCCCTTGCTTCGAAACCACCAAATGCTTTAACACTGTGTTTACCAAATACCTGGCTGTACTGGATAGTGTTAGTCCAGTTATAACGACTGCCATAACCTGCGCCGGCCTGGTAGCCGTTTGGCGAGTTGTGGCTTTCACCACCGTAATAAGGGTTAACAATTGTGTTATTGTAGTAGTAGTTATAGATACTTGTACCTATTTGAGTTTTAATTGTGAAGTGCTTCAGGAAATCAACTTCGCCATATGCCGAACCTACGATATTCCAGCCGCGGCTTAAATCCAAACCGTTTTGTGCCTGGCTTGCTACCGGGTTAATAGCGTTACCCAACTGGGTTAAACCATCATAAGTACCACCAAAGTTGCCCTTGATGTCATATACAGGGATCTGTGGCATCATACGATAGCTGAAAGATATCGCGTTACCCTCGCTTTGGTTTCCACCGGGAATGCCGCCGCTTCCCTGCGGGCTTTCTTCGAAATAAACACTCAATGTTTCGCCTATACGAACATTGTTACTTACTGAGAAATTAGTATTAACACGAGCCTGGTACCTTTTATAATAGGTATCAATTAACGTACCCTGCTGGTTAAGGTAACCTAATGAAAAATAGTAGTTGTTTTTATCGTTTGCACCGCTTAATGATACAGTGTGTGATTGTTGAGGCGCATTTTTAAATAACGCGTGGAACCAATCAGTACCCGCACCTTTTACAAATTTCTGTATCAGGTAATCGTTGTTAGGGTTGTTAGGATCCAACACGTATTTAGCCGGGTCGATAGCCGGGTCACCTGCATTGGCTTGTCCTTTAGGTGAATTTGGAACGTTTGAGCCAGCCTGGTAGCCATAATCAAAGAAATGACCGCCGTTATCCTTAATTAAAAGGTTATCTGGCTGAATCTGGCGTAACAGTGCTTCGAAGTTATCGGCACTAAGAACGTTAAAAGGGTTACCCCCTAAAGCGATCTGGTTACCGTAAAACGCGTCATAAGTAAGCCTGGTTTTGCCTTGCTTACCTTTTTTGGTAGTAATTACCACAACACCGTTACCACCGGCAACACCGTAGATAGCAGCAGCACCCGCATCCTTCAATACCGAAATTGATTCGATATCGTTAGGGTTTAAGTCGCCCATACCGGTTCTTTGTACACCATCAATTACATACAACGGATCAGAAGCACCAAAGTTACCGATACCGCGGATCAGCACGTTGCCACTGGCGCCGGGAGCTCCCGATTGAACCACTGTAACACCCGCCGCCTGTCCTTGCAGCAATGATTGTGAGTTAGAGGTAGGAATAACCTTTGCAGCAGAAACGTCAACAGATGCAACCGCACCCGAGATGTCCTTTTTACGCTGGCTTTGGTAACCTGTAACAATTACCTCGTTAAGGGTAGTGTTTGCAGGCTCTAACGAAATTGTAAGATACTGGTCGCCCTGAACAGTAACTTCTTTTGTTTTGTAGGTAAGGTAACTTACGACAAGTACATTACCTGGCGCTAATGAGAGCGTGAACTCGCCATTAACATCAGTAACAGCGCCTGTGTTGGTGCCTTTAATCCTTACGGATGCACCAACCACCGGGAGTTTGTCATCGCTGCCGATAACTTTACCCGAGTGTTTTGTTTGCGCTGTAACTACCAATGAAGAAATCATGCAGCATAACAGCAGGCATAATGTTCTTCCCTTTAGGAGTAAACTTTTAAACATGAGATTGAGATTTAGTTGATTAATTTATTTGATTTTAAGATTGTTGTTCGGTATATATAGTGTTGTGAGATAAAACACGTTTGGAAACAGTGATAAAAGCAAAATTGACTTGGCCCTTACGGAAAGGGCCGGCTTTATTTATAGGGCCGAAAAGGAAAAAATGTAAAAATTTTATCATGTATCGTACTTAATAAATATGAAAACTTATTGTTACTCAATTTTCCCGATGCATGCGAAAAACTGCCGGCATCGTTGCTTAATAAATGTTATAATAATATCAGGTTTCGTATAATTCTTTGATGGTGCAAAAAATCACATTGGCATTACACTAATGTAAATAGTGTGTACTGTTTACACAAGTGACATTATAAGAATTACAAATTAATTATTTTTTAACGCACAAAAGTCATTAAAGCGCTATAAAAAAGCCATCGGATTATAAAATCGTTAATAAAGCAGTGATATAATTAACAAAATCAAAATGTAACATTTATGTTATATATGACAATTATTTGAATATAATACAATTTAAGCCCGGTCGATCGCTTAAAACAGTATTGAAGCCTTTTTTTTAATAATAAAACCCCGGTATTTATAACCTTATTTTAACATCGCATTAATGTTAAAATTTCATCATTTTTTGTTAAAACCGTCATTATAACAGTTATTTAGGCGTTTTTTCGACCGTTTTTGCCCCTCGCACCGGCATAACAATTCGTTAACAAAAAGCCTGGTAAAAGTAAAAAAAGCGCCCGGCTGTGGGTGCCTGGCGCTTCTCAAATCTGATGAAATTTTAACTTTTTCTACCTTTTTGACCAATTTACCGATGCCGATTGCACATTGTTCGAATTGGTACCAATCTGAATAATAAATTTCCCCGGTTCCCAATCATATGTTAATTTTTCATTATAAAATTTCAGGTCGGCAGTAGTGATATTAAATGATACAACTTTGCTCTCTCCAGGCTGTAAAAACACCTTTTTGAAATTCTTTAATTCCTTTACCGAGCGGCTTATACTGGCTACCGGGTCGGCTATATAAAGTTGCACAACTTCTTCACCGGCGTATTTACCGGTGTTGGTTACGGTAACTGTAGCTTTAACGGTAGTATTACCAACCGGGTCGGTTTTATCAAGTTGTACACTGCTGTAGCTAAACGTTGTGTAACTTAAGCCATAACCAAAAGGATACAGTGGATCGTTCGAAATATCAAGGTAGTCCGATTTAAATTTGGCACCTCCTGTACCATCAAACGGCCGTCCTGTGTTTTTGTGCGCATAATAAATAGGTATTTGCCCTACGCTGCGTGGAAACGTTGCTGTTATTTTGCCGCCGGGATTATAATTACCGAAAAGTACATCAGCAATTGCATTGCCAGCCTCGGTACCCGGCGCCCAAGCGTCAAGTATCGCGGCAGCATGTTTATCTTCCCAGGTTAAGGTTAAGGGGCGGCCGTTAAATAATACTATTACTAATGGCTTGCCTGTTTTCGATAATGCCTTTAGCAAATCCTTCTGGCTTTCCGGAATATCAATATCAGCCCGGCTAGATGATTCGCCCGACATATTTGCCGACTCGCCAACCACAGCAACAACCACATCAGCTTTCTTTGCTGTTTCAACCGCTTCGTCAATCATTTCCTGTGGTGTACGCTTGTCCTTTTGTTCAGGACCGGTTAACGCAAATGCACGGATGCTTAAAAGTGAGTCGTCAGTGATATTCGACCCTTTTGCATATAATACCTTTACATTATCGCCAACTACATTCTTAATCCCCTCGGCAACACTTACCGATTTGTTGGGGTCGCCGGCAATTACCCAGGTGCCCAGCATTTCAGAGTGGTTATCGGCCAGTGGACCAACCAGCGCAATTGTGCCCGATTTTTTCAGCGGCAGGGTTTCACCCTGATTTTTTAGCAGCACAAATGAATGCTCAGCTATTTTCCGGGCGAATTTGCGGGTATCATCATTAAATACATCCTGTTTTTCGCGGGCGGCGTTTATTGATTTATGTGCATTGTTAAAAAGTCCCAGCTTATATTTGGCTTCCAACACGCGGCGACAGGCCAGATCAATTTCCTGCTGGGTTATTTTTCCTTCTTTTAATGATTTTTTCAATGTGGTTAAAAAGCCCTCGCCCACCATATCCATATCAAGGCCGGCTTTAACTGCCAGTGCTGATACAGTTTGCAAATCGCCAAGGCCGTGGTTAGTAACTTCGTTAAGCGCAGTATAATCCGATACCACAAAGCCTTTAAATCCCCATTGTTTGCGCAACAAATCGGTAAGCAACCATTTATTAACGGTGGCAGGCATGCCGTTTATTGTATTAAACGAGCTCATGAAACTCCCTGCACCCGCGTCAACAGCGGCCTTATATGGCGGCAGGTAATCCTGGTACATTTTTATGAGGCTCATGTCAACAGTATTGTATTCGCGGCCGGCTTCGGCGCCGCCATATAACGCAAAGTGCTTAACGCAGGCCATCACCGCGTCGGCGTCCGTCATGCTTTTACCCTGGTAGCCGCGCACCATTGCTTTGGCAACCTGCGAGCCATACCACGGATCCTCGCCCGAACCTTCTGAAATACGGCCCCAGCGTGGGTCGCGCGCAATGTCAACCATCGGTGAAAATACCCAGTTTAGTCCTTCAGCTGTTGCTTCTTTAGCCGCAGTACGGGCCGATTGCTCAATCAGACCCATATCCCAGGTTGCCGAGACCCCTAATGGTATCGGAAAAATGGTGCGGTGTCCGTGTATAACATCCAGCCCAAATATTAAAGGTATGTGCAATCGCGAATTTTTCACAGCAACATCCTGGTATCGCAAAATATTTTCGGTACCCCAAACTCCAAATATTCCGCCAATCTCGCCGCGCTTCAATTTGTCTTCAATGCCTTTGCTCATGGTTGTGCCTGTCGCCACGTTACCCGTAACTACCAAATTAAGCTGACCGATTTTTTCGTCGACCGTCATCTTGCTCATCAGTTTGGTAACAAAGGGCTCCATGCCAATGGTTACAGAGCCGGCATTGCCGTCTTTGTTTTGTGCCGCCGCCTTATTAATTGGCGCAGCCGAAACAAAAAGCGCAATTGCTGCACATGCAGTTTTAAACGAAGAATATTTATTCATCTTTGCGGATTATAAAAGGTTATTATTGATTTACTTAAACCAGGGCAAAATATTTTAGATTAGTCCCGAAGCTTAAGCAGTATTTTAAAACAGTAATAATTGGTTTGTCACTATTATGCCAATAGTGTATTATTGACACAAGAGTAATATTATAATTTAAATAATCAAAGTATTTTTGTAGAATAGCCAAAATGTTGACCAAAGAAGAACTCGAAGAATATTGTAAAACCGCACGGGAGAACTATCTGCCCCATATTTCAATCGATTGCGTGGTGTTCGGTTTTCACGAAGGGTTGCTGAAGGTTTTACTGCTAACAGTTAAAAACGAAGGTGGCTGGTACCTGCCCGGAGGCTTTGTGCTTAAGGATGAACCCATAGAAATATCGGCCAACCGTATATTAAAGGAGCGTACCCGCCTCGACGAAATATTTCTGCAGCAGTTCCATGTTTTTGGTGACCCACAGCGGTCAAAGCAGCATTTTGATATGTATAAAGACATGCTGCCGCCTGAAGACAATTGGTTTACCAATCGTTTTTTAACCATCGGCTACTATGCATTGGTTGATTTTTGCGATGTCAACCCCTCGCCGGATCAATTCGCGGCCACGTGCAGCTGGTGCGACTTAAACGACCTGCCCGAATTAAAACTCGACCATGCGCTGATATTAAAAACTGCGCTGGATACGCTGCGACTGCAGTTAAATTACCAGCCGATAGGTTATAACCTGATGCAAAAGGAATTTACGATGCCCGAATTGCAGAAG
>Ga0105240_10003678_pt1 | contig 23725 bp, 22 predicted proteins | sample KBSC54metaG_FD_80426 | JGI IMG/M metagenome (GOLD analysis project Ga0105240, IMG submission 80426) | Corn rhizosphere microbial communities from Kellogg Biological Station, Michigan, USA - KBS C5-4 metaG | ecosystem: Host-associated > Plants > Roots > Rhizosphere > Soil | place: Michigan, USA...
CAAGCTCGCCGCACGCCTCGTCACAGAACTCGACGAAGCTGGCCTGAGCATTCACCCAGACGACGAGCAGCCCGTCGGCCGCCACATCGACCCGATCACCCGCACAACAAACAAAAACGGGCAGAGCCACTACAGCAACGGCTCCGTAGCCCTGGCCGCCTCCGGCCATCGCTCCAACGGAACAAACACCTTCAACCCCTCATCTTTTGCCGGTGCACCACCGCTATACCCAGAACATGCGCTCGATCCATCCACCGCCCGCATCGTGAAGGACCTCCTGGCCCAGACCCACCAACTAGCCGACACCCAAAAGGCGAAGAGCTAAAAGCTAACAGCTATCCGCACATAACTCCTGCATCCTGTATTAAGTACAAAAAACAGGGAAAAATTTAGAAAGAAGGAAAGAGCCAAGCGCGGGCATCACACCAGCCTCACCGCCAGATGCCAAGCCCACAAATCAGACCAATCCGGCGGCGAAGAAATACTCACCACCAAGCACCAGCCCCGATCCCTGCAGGCCATCGGAAAGCATGCAGGAAAATTCCGCAGCACCAGGCGTATGCTGATTCCGTCCAAGATGCAGGTTCGGAGGCTGTGCCATGAAACTCATCGTGCCCGTCGCCCTCGCCTTGATCGTTGCCGCCCCGCTGGCGCTCGCCAAGGACAAGAAGAAGACGGATCTTCCGGCAGTTTTCAATAACGCGCGCTACGTCTACGTTGAAGCCGAGGATGGGGACATCATGAACCCGCGTCTGTTTCCGGAAGATCGCGAGGCCATTGCCGACGTGCAGGACGAACTGAAGGACTGGAACCGGTACGCGGTCGCGCTCAACCAATCCGATGCCGAACTGGTGATGGTTGTGCGCAGAGGGCGGTTGGTTGCGCTTCAGGGGCACGGCGGTGTGGGAATTGGAAGCAGACCCGAACTCGGCGGTTCCTATCCGGGCAACGGTCCGGGCAACAGTCCAGGCAACAGAAATCCGGCAGGATCCGACAATCGAGGCGGTGACGTTTCCACCGAAATCGGCGGAAGAGCGGAAGCTGGTCCTCCTGATGACACGTTGCGCATCTACAGCGTGAACCCCGGCGGCAGGCGAGGCGCATTGCTCTGGTCGCGCGAGTTGAAGGACGGATTGGAAGCCCCGCAGGTGCTGCTGATCAAGCAACTGAAGCAGGAAGTGGAGCGCGCGTATCCGCCGCAGACTGCGAGTCAGCCCGCACAAAAACCATAATCGTCCATCAAATAGTGGGCGATTTCATGCTCAGAATGCGACGAATGCGGTCCGTGAGTGCCGGGTCCGTTGCAATGAACCGCATCCGAATGCCGGTGGAGGGCACCGTCTCCACGACACGCGCCATTGCGGTGTATTCGGTTTGGCCTAATTTAAATCGGAGCTCGACGATGGCGTTGGCGGCCAGTTTTACTGCGGCCCTGACGGAAATGAAACACCCTGTTTCACTCACGCTGCGGATTTCGCCGCGAAAGAGCTGATGCGAATCTGCCGCAAGACATTCAGCAAAGCCCGCGCAACAAATCCTGGTACTGCTTCGCCGCTCGTACCCCGGTCTCTCGTCCGATATGTATTCCGGTTGCCCCAGCATTCGTATGCGCAGAGCCTTCCGCCTGCAGGAGAGAATGCCTCGCCTGGTTAGCTCATCGGCAGCGCGGCAATTTTCTTCAATCGGCTACGACTGCCCGAACCACGCCTTCGCGAGCCACTCTTTCATCGTGTTCGCATCCACAAGCCCTGCCTGCTGGAATTGCAGCTCGCCCCGCGAAAACACCGCGAAATTGGGAATTCCCTGAACCCGGTAACGCGCTGCCAGGTCGGGGTGCGCCTCCGTGTCCACCTTCAACACGACTGCACGGCCCGCCAGCTCCCGCGCGGTCTGCGCGACGTGGGGAGCGGCCATCTTGCAGGGACCGCACCAGGCTGCCCAAAAATCCACCAGCACTGGAACCCTGCTTTCGCAGACGATCTCGTCGAATTCCGCAGTGCCCACCTCAACCGGCTCGGAAATTGCCGCCAGTGGGGACTTGCACGCGCCGCATTTGCCCACATCCGACAGATGTTTCGATGGAATCCGGTTCGGCTTTCCGCAACCAGGGCAATTGCGCACGATCGGCATGACTTTTCTCCTGAGAACGTCCCTCCATTCTCACCGATGGCGGTGCTTCAGTCGCCGGAAAAGGAGGTCAATGCCCATTCGGATCCTAATCGTGCCAGAGTTCCGGATGGGAGGCGTGAATGTGACACTCTCGCTGCAGCACTGGCAGACGACAAAGTTCTCATAAGTGGCTTTCTTTGAATAGGGTGAGAGCAAAAGTTAATCTCCGTTGGGCGGTGTTTTGGGGCTATTTCTCGTCGATTGATCTTCCATTTCCGAAGTGGAAGAGACCCAAAAGGGAAATGCCGCATGTTACTTGCGTTACAGGAGTAATTCAGACTTGAGTTACTTAACTCTTGTTTAGTAACACCTAGGTGCTACAGAATTCACCCAAGGGTTGACTATGAGACAAGAAACTTACCGATTCGCACTGGACGAAGCCACCAAGGAACTGCACGGCATTGTTGAGCAGTTTGAGGCTCTGCGCTCTCGCAAGGAGCAAATAGAGCAAGTTGTCGAAGCGTTGAGGCCTTTCATCGGTCTCCATTCTGAAACCCCAACCATGACCACAGCAATCGAGGCGAGCGCCCCCATCGCCGAGTTTGTCGCGCCCGTGATCGAGGAACCCTCCCCCGAACCCCAATTCACCTTCATGCAGATTACGGGTCCCGGCATGGAGATCACATCCACTGAACCAGCTCCTGTCGAAATCGAAATTGAGCCGGAGCCGGTTCTCGAAGCCGTTGCGGTCCACTCGGACGTGGCAACTGCGGAACAGATTGCCTATTTCCGGCAGCCAACCGCGGACCCCTTCCAGCGCCGCATCGACGATGCACTCTGGGGATGGCAGCAGAGACCGGAAGGTCTTCTGTCGCCCATCTAGTCTGAGGCGACGGGATCAACCTCAGGCGTAAAATCGCAGTCCGAACCGTTCGAAGTTTGCTCCAGGCGAGCGGGATTGGTCAACCCAAATCAGGCGCTTCCGGTACGTTTGCCGGGAGCGCCTGATTGCGTCTAAGCGATCTATATTGTTCTACTTAGGATGACCTATTAGTTGCAGAAGGAAGTTGCTGGGACCTTTGCAATCCGTGCTAAATTCGGCAAGTGGAGATCGATATGAAGCCCAACATCGGAGAAGTCTATCGCGTAGCGTTTGACTCCGCGAACAGCGAGCTGAAGGACATCGTCGGTGCGTTCGAAGAGCTTCGGGCGCGCAAGGAGCGCATCGAAAAAGTGGTGATGGCGCTCAAACCTTTGCTCGGAGCTGAAGAAGCTGCCGCTGCAGCAGCCGCCATGCAAAGCGCAACGGAAGCTGCAGACCAGGCGAGCCAGACCCTGGAAGAAATGCCGACGTACCAGTATCAGAGCACCAATGGTTCATCTTCGGGCGATCCGTTTGCCAGCCGTTTGAACAGCGCGCTGGGCCACGGCGTCGGTCGGAAGTTCAATCGTCAGTTCTGATCCGATCTGGAATTCGCACGTGAGTCGGTGCGCGACCCGCAACCAGGCGTGCCGACAATCTATTGCCAATTCCGTTCCGTCGATTTCCGTGCCACGCGTGGTTGCTTCTGGGAAACAGTCGCAGCGATCGCGATTGCAGTAACTCTTACCATTGACTCTTACTTCTCACCATTGGGTACATGCTAGACTCGCGGCATGAAATCGCAAGGATATGGGGAGATCTATCGTGTCGCGCACGACGCGGCGCAAGCGGAGTTGGCCGAAATCACTGCTGAGTTCGAGAGGCTGCGTGTTCGCAAAGAACACGTCGAGAAACTCATTCTGGTTCTGAAGCCGATCATTGGGGAACGGGAAAGCCCCTCGCCTGCTGTTTCGAAGGAAGAGCCAACCGAAGAGCCCGATGAGACCGTGTCCGCAGTCGAAGCTTTAAATGATGAGCACGCGCGACCACTGGGAGTTGGCGCCGATCCCTTTCAGCGGCGAGTCGATCACGTACTGGGAATCGGTGCAGGCATTCGCGACGTAAGGCAGTACACCCGCCAGTTCTAAGCCCATCTCCCCCATGCTGGTCCGGACTTCCTCACCCCAGTCGTCCGCGGCTTCCCACGCGCGAAATTTACAGCGGTCGTGGTCGTTTAAGCGGGGGTGATGCAGCGTCGATATCGCGAATTGGTCGGTCAATCTCTTCCTGGCTGGTGAAGCAAGCAAAGCTCCTCACCTCATCTGCATCTAAACCCGCGTTGATCGGCCTCGAGATGTGCGCCACTGAGAATTGAGTCCGCCTCAACCAGAGTTTTGTCGAGTGAAGCATCTTGCTGGTGCGGCTGGACCGGCCTCGCGGTACGTCTCTGATTCAGATTTTCAGGAGTTCAGAGCACGGTGAGTGTCCACCGTATTTGTTTTTCGCCCTTTGCCCGCTCTATCGTCGTCTTCATCTGCATCGCAGCCTCTCTTTCTGCGAAGGGCGTCTGCCAGTCGGATGCTTCGCAGCAGCGGTCGGTGGGGAGGGATGCGGCTGATCTTCCTGATGCGCCTGTCGCGAAGAGATCGGCTGAACCGGCTCTGGAGCCGGACTGGCAATCAACCCATCCCGAGGTCACATATTCCTCGAATCTCGGGGGCGAGGGTTCATTCGCCCTTGGCGTCGGGGACTTGCCTGCGGTGACGATTGAAGGCGTGACGCAGTCGCCGCAGCACGAATATGTACCACTCAAGAACTGTCCTTACGACGAAACACGAGCGCGAGAGTGCCGCATGCACTGGCGGCAAATGATCCTCGAGAGTCTTGTGTTCAACGCATTCGAAAACGGCGGAAACGTCTATTCGGGCTTCTGGTATCGCTGGCTGACGACGCACGGCCACTGGTGGCAACACTACATTGACTCCGGGGCGAGATGGCGCTGGAACCGCTGGTCCGACGACAACCCGCCTCTCGATGACTACGTTGCACATCCGATGATGGGTGCGATCACCAACAGCATCTGGATCCAGAACGATCCGAAAGGAATGACCCTCGAATTTCAGAACAATCGAGAGTACTGGCGCAGTCGTCTGCGAGCAACTGCCTGGTCAACTTTTTATAGTTTCGAGTGGAAGATGGGACCCCTGGGCGAGGCCGGCATCGGCCACAACGGCGCTGAATACGGTTACGACCATGGAGTGCTGACAAACGAAACGGGCTGGGTCGAGTTGGTGACGACTCCGGTAGGCGGACTCGGCTGGAATATCACCGAAGACTACCTCGACAAACACGTCGTGAAGAAGCTGGAGAATAGAAGCCACAATCCAATTCTGCTCACGATGGCGAATTTCATTACGCCCGCCCGGGGCTTCGCCAATGTCCTCAGGTTCCGTCCACCCTGGTACCGCGATTCCCGTGTCGTGAAGGCGAATGGTTTCTGGTCCAATCCAGGCGAAGGCGTTTCGGCTTCAACTGCTGAAGCGATGCGCTGGGCTGAGCGTCACCCTGAGAGCGGGGCCGATCAGTACCTCGCCGAAGCGGCGCCTCTGCGCAAGATCGATGGTCCGCCTAACTGGCAGGGTCCCGGCGGACGGCACGAGTTCGGCACCTGGTGGGGAACCTCTTTTATCAGCGGCCACGTGTGGGGCTATCAGGGAGATGTGAAGTATATGCCGGTGGATCTGCGTTACTCTTACGAGCTTCACCGCCATCACGAAGCGTGGGCATTGCGCTACTCGCCGGAGATGACTGCGCTGGCAATGATTGACTGGGCCACCCCAACTCCAGCTCCCGCCGGGAACCTCTATAACCAGCGCAAACGAGTGTACGGCGGCGGCCTGAGTCCCGTCGGAATCCAGTGGGGCTTCCTACCGCTTCGCCGCGTGCAGCCCTTCTTCTCAACCAATGGAGGGTTCATCTACTTCACAGATCGCGTGCTCAATCCGCAGGGGTCGAAGTTTATGTACATCATTGACTACGGTGCGGGGCTGAACATCTTTCATCACAGAAACCAGGCCATCACGATCGGCTATCGCTACCAGCATCTGTCTAACGCGAATATCAGCCATCACAATCCGGGCACCGATGCCAACACCTTCTATGTTGGAATTTCCCGCTTCCACACGAAGGGAGACAGCCGCACGGATCGCGACCTACGTTGAAGCGATGTCGAGGTGCACGACTTCTGCGGCCGGAGGTGATCCCTCTTCAACTGTGAGCATCCCAATGGTGACCGGCAGGCTGAAGCGCCGCGGACCGCACGATCCGGGGTTGAAGTACAGCACGCCTTTGTGGCGACGAATATCGGGTTTGTGCGAATGTCCAAAGAGCACCACCGAAAACTTCGCAGCAGCCGGATCCAGGTGGATCGTTTGCACATCATGCAGCAGGTATAGGTACTGCCCCTCGAAGTGCACGACTTCCGTCTCCGGCAGTTTGCCGCATCTGCCGTCGCGATCGACATTCCCACGAATCGCCGTAACAGGAGCCACCTTCTCGAGTGCTTTGAGAATCGCAAAGTCGCCCACATCGCCGAGATGCAGGATGTGCTCAACTCCCTCAAGAGCAGGGATAACCTCCGGCCGCAGGAGACCGTGCGTATCGCTGACGACACCGATGATCATCTACCGAAGCTGAAGAGGACTGGCCAGCGCCGTTTGACTTTCACTTGCTGTGGCATGGCGATGGGATCGATGAGCTGCAGCACCGACCCAGGATTCTGCGGATCGTTCATGGCCATGCAGTAAAGGCCGCTCCAGTTGTTCTGCCAGCTCCAGCCACGAGCTCCCATGGCCTGCGCTTCAATGTGGGTGGCAGCATGACGAGCCGAGAGTGTTTCCCGGCAAGCAGGACAGCGCGGAGATGCTCCTTTTCGAAAACTTCCTCCACACGGACAGGATTGAAGGAAAGCTTCCCATGACTCGTCGATCTCTCCGAACCTGTCTCTCGGAGCGGGAAGCGCGCCGACGTATTCATTGGAGTAATTGAACAGCGCGAGAATCCCGCACTCGCTGCAATACGCGTAGGAATTGTCGCCGAAGCCGGAGTGCCACAACGAATATCGGTAGAAGCGGCCGCAGTGTTCGCAGTCGCCCTTTTTCAGCATGACCATTTCACAACCCCATTTCCAGACGCGTGCGGATCGAGCCGATCACGCCACGCATCTCCAAGGAAGTTGACGCCAAGACTGCGACAGCTACTGCGGGAAAGAAAACCAGATGCTGTGAATCGACGACATGCAGGCTCGCGTGACGACGCCGGGAGCAAATGCAGCCATCCGTGTTACGTTGACTCTGTTGGCTCCTTCACTTGTACCTAGCCGACAACACACGGCTTGCTTCTTGCGATCATTGATTAAGAAAGTAGTGCAACAGGCTGGAGCGGGACACTCCAAAACCAGGATGAAGGATTTGCCCGGAACCAACGAAGTACACGCTGGAACAGACTGGCGAGCCGCGATTGCAGCCTACACGAAACCGCGTGTGCTGCAGGTGCTTGCACTGGGATTCGCCAGCGGCCTGCCTCTTTTGCTTACGTATTCAACTCTTCAAGCGTGGCTTGCTACAGTGGGCGTGCGGCGCGCAACCCTCGGCGCGATAGCCCTGGTTGGCATCTGTTATTCATTCAAGTTTGTATGGGCGCCTCTCATCGATCGCGTGCCGCCGCCACTGCCTCTGGGACGACGCCGGGGTTGGGGAATCACCATTCAGATTCTTTTGATCGCGGCGATTCTCGCACTGGGGTCGTGCGATCCGAAGCATAACCTGCCGCGCATGGCGGTCCTGGCGGTCGTTGTCGCATTTCTGTCGGCGAGCCAGGATATCGTGATCGATGCCTGGCGCGTCGAGAGCCTCACCAGTGATCAGCAAGCTCCCGGAGCAGCCATGCTCCAATCCGGCTACCGGATCGGGATGCTGGCTGCAGGAGCAGGCGCCCTGTTCATCGCAAGCTCCTCGGGATGGTTTGCAGCCTATGCCACAATGGCTGCCTTGCTGGGGTTGGGATTGCTGGTGTTCTTGTTCAGTCCAGAACCGAAGGTGCCAGCGGAGAAGTTGTATGTTGCGCAATCGGTATGGCAGGCGATTCTTCACGCGCTGTACAAAGCCGTGATCGAGCCTTTTCGCGACTTCATGCGCAAGCCGATGTGGCTCGTGATTCTGATCGCAGTCTTCTTGTACAAGATGGGCGAGGCAATGGCGGGAGTAATGTCAACGCCACTCTATATTTCACTGGGATTTTCGCTTCCTGAGATTGCAACTGCCTCGAAAATATTTGGATTCTTTTCGATTGTGACCGGGGCACTGATCGGCGGGGTAGTGACGACCAAATTCGGCATCCGCCGCTCCCTGATCCTTTGCGGTGTTCTGCAGTCGATTGGGAACCTGTTTTTTGTTTTGCAGGCCGTCGGCGGTCATCGGATCGGCTACCTTGCTTTATGTGTAACCGCCGAAAATCTTACGGGTGCAATGGCCGGAACCGCGTTGATCACCTGGCTTTCCAGTCTATGCTCACCCGCCTTTACGGCGACTCAGTTCGCGCTGCTTTCGTCGCTTGCTTCGCTTAGTCGCACGGTGGTGGCTTCTTCAGGCGGAGTATTGTCAGAAAAGATTGGCTGGGTGCAGTTTTTTCTGCTTACCAGCGTCGTTGGCTTACCGGCCCTACTTCTGGTCTTCTGGGTCGGACCGCGCGACGACGACAGCCAGGACAAAGGCAAAGTGGCTATCTGAGCGGAATGGCCGGGAAGTGGACCATTACTACGGTAAGGAAGGCGCGTCACGGAAATCATGTATTGATATAGGTAGACGTGAATTCACCAGGTAAATACGTTCTTCTCTTCTTGACAAGCATTGCGCTGCTCACCGCGGGCGTTGAGGCCGCGGTCGCGCAGAGTGACCAGTATCTTCAGGCAGAATCTCAACAACTGGTTGCGCTGGCGAACCAGGCACGCGCTCAAGCAGGCGTGCCCGCACTCAAATGGGATCCCGCTCTTGCACAGGCCGCACTGAAGCACACACGGCGCATGGTGAGCGAAGGCGGAGCAATCCAGCATGATTATCCCGGCGAGCTGGTGCTGTCAGAGAGGGCTGGCCTCTCCGGCGCCCACTTCAACCTGATCGAGGAGAACATCGCTGTCGGACCAACGTCTCCGGAAATTCATGACGCATGGATGCACTCCAAACTCCATCGCGAAAACATGCTCAACCCAGAGGTCGATCGAATCGGCATCGCTGTTATCGCCCGGCGTGGAGTGCTGTATGCAACCGCCGACTTTACGCGGGCTGTCCAGTCATTTTCGCCCGCACAGGTGGAGCAGCAGGTGGGCTCGCTCATTGCACGAAACGGCGTCAAGGTGATGGCAGATCATTCGCTGGCGCGCGCAGCGTGCACTGTTGACAGGGGCTTTCCGCGAGTCGAAAGCGGTGCGCAACCGAGCTTCGTGATGCGCTGGCAGGATTCGGACCTGAGCCATCTTCCCAACAATCTTTTGCAGCAGCTATCTTCGAAACGGTTTCACGATGCTGCAGTGGGAACTTGTGAGCCGAACGGCGAAGCCGGTACATTCACGGCTTACAGAGTTGCCGTTTTGCTCTATTGATCGCGATCTCAGCGCATTCTGCAGCAATTCCACTCGCGATTCTAGTGCGACGAGGCAGATTGTGCGGGCTTGGCTTTGACCCGCGTATAGGTGAAATCGTACTCAGTGTGCCAGGTCTTGCCACCGTCACTCGATCCCTGCGAGAACTGACGCACTTTGTCCGGCCCGAGATTGAAGAATTGCAGATGCCGTAACAAAGTTCCGCCACCTGCCTGCGGCACGTCGTCCGTCCAGTAATCCATGATGTTGCTCTTCAGTTCTCCGTGAAAGAACATCACGCCCGCGGATGTATCGACCCAGTATTGCTCCCACCGTTTCAGGTTCGGATTCCAGGTGTTGTAGCTCTTGCCGAAGTAGGGACTTCCAAGCGACGTCCAGTTCTCCCAGATGACACATCCGCCCATCTCTTTTGAAATATGACTGTCGCCCCGATGCACTCCATCAATGGCTGAGGAGACCTCCCAGTCGCCAACCCAGAAGTCGAACTGCTTGAATTCGGCATCTTGACACGGGGCGGCATTGTGCTGAACTACCTTTGCAAGGGCGACGAATTCGTTGTTGGAGCGCAGTGAACTCCACTCAGCATCGCCCTGTAAGCGTGAGGGCATCATGAAGCCAGTATTTGCAGAGGCCTTCAGCATCTGAAGCGCGTGTGTTGAATCGCCCATGCCGGCGTACGTGGTCGCAATTTCATAATCGGCGATGAACGCGGGAAGACCTCGGCCGGTTCCGAGCGTTTTGGCTTTCTGCAGCGCTTCGAGTGCGGCATCGAAGTGCTTGTCACCGCGCTCGGAAACGCCGAGCCGATACCAGAAACGCGCGTTCTCCGGTTGCTGCTTGGTCAATTCGGCATACTGCCGTTCCGCTTCCGTCCAGTTTTGCGCGGTATATGCTTTATCGGCGGCTTCAGGTGACACGGAAGCCTGTCCCATCATCGCAATTGGAAGAAGTGCAGAGACAATACCTAGAGCAAAGACCAGCCGCATCGGATCCTCCCCAGTGGTACACGTGCACGAAGAATCATCCTGCAACGGGCTGAGTGGTTTCGCGCTGATTGTGACGAACCGGGTTTCTTGCGTGATGAGCGCAGTTCAGCCGTATCGCTGGTTGCTCTGCCAGAACTCGGGCCATCCCTGCCGCGGCGGGCCGCACACAAAGATGTCCGGATGGTACTCGCTCTCTTCGTTTTTCACTCCAAGCGAATTGCCGAGATGGCCTGCGAGCCTGCAGCCAGTGAACTCGCCGTCCACTTCTTGTTGCGACCATCCGACGATGATGAGCGTGGTTGGCGGGGTGCTCGGATATGTTCGCAGGTAGAACGAATTTGTGAGGCTGATGGGAGCAGACAGGTGATATGACGCTCCGAGGTTTTCAATCGCTCCGGCTTCACCATAGTTGCCGACCAGAATTCCATAGCTCGATTGCTGATATGTGGGAAGGGAATCACGGACCCCAGCCACTGTGCGCACCAGGTCATCCCACCCAATCTCCTCGCGCAAATCGCCGTTGTTTCTGAACGCGAAGTCGCGCAGCGGGCCGGAAGGGGCTACCGGAACGAGAACTGCTATGAACAATGCGCCCATCGCGAACACTCCAACAAAATAGATGGACTGCAATGTCCGGCGAAGTGGTTTCGTGCGCTGATCCAGCCAGCGTTCCGCAACCACGGCGCCCATTGCTATTAGGACCGGGTAGGCTTCGGCGACGTAGTAGAACCGTCCTTTGTTCAACCAGAAAACAAGAACCGGAACAACGAACATCCACGCGAGCATTCGGTACCGGCTCTCCCGGAAGAACGCGATCAAGCCCGCCAGGCAGAGCGGAATTGCAAATGGGTTTGCGTCGAGCAGAAGCTGCATGGTCCAGTAGCCATCCGCTCGGCCTTGACCCACGTCACGCGCATGGATGTGCTGTAAGAAGTGATAGGAGACAAAATCATGCCGAATCAGCCAAAGAATATTCGGCGAAAAAATGACCAGCGCCACCAGGACACCAGCCCAGAACCACGGAGATGCGAAGTATCGCCGCGCACGCGTCAGTACCATTCCTGCCAGGAGGCCGGCCACGAAGAAGACCAGTGAATACTTTGTCATCAGTCCCAGGCCGATTGCTGCTCCGATCCCAAGCCACCAGCGCGGATTCTCCGTGGTCAGGAGGCGGATGGTGAACCAGCAAACGAGGATCCACCACAAGAACGAGAACGTTGTGTACTGAAATTCCGTGGCCTCGAAGATCGGCAATCCAGACAATCCGACGGAGACTGAAGTTGCAATCTGCGCCAGTCGATTGCCGCCGAAGTCGCGCGCCATGATGCCGCTGACCAGTATGACGACAGACTGCGCGATGACCGAGAAGAGCCGCAAGCCAACCAGCGACAGACCAAATATGTTGAACCCGACTCTCTCAACGAAGGGTGTGAACGGTGGATACGCGACAAATCCCCAATCAAGGTGCCGAGCATCCGAGAGGAATTGCAGTTCGTCGCGATGAAAGCCGTATCGGCCATTGGTAAGAATGTGGAAAAGAGCGAATGCTGCGGCGATGGAGCTGAGAACGAGTAGATCGGCGCGTCGCTCCTGCATTGCCCCGATTCCGTTGCGATCAGCCGAGGCAGGGGACAGACGTAGGTCGGGCACACTCGCCTCCTCGACATCAGACTACGTCTTCGATCCGGCTCCGGTTCCGCAGTTTTCTCGCTTCTCCACCCCAGCAACAGGTTGCCGGGGACCCCGGTTCTACACCCCAGCAACAGGTTGCCGGGGACCCCGGTTCTACACCCCAGCAACAGGTTGCCGGGGACCCCGCTTCTGCGCGACGAGGACTGACTTCATTCCGGCAGCAGTGGCGGCCTGGATACCGAGATCTGTGTCTTCGAAGACGAGGCAATGTTCCGGCGCCACTCCGAGTTTCTGCGCACCGAGGAGAAATCCATCCGGCGCAGGCTTGCCGCGTTTGTAGTCTTCGGCGCAAACGAGCACGTCGAACTTCTGCAGCAGTCCAAGCGCCGTCAGCGAGCCGATCACGGACTGCCGCCTGCTGCCAGAAACTACGGCAAATGGAATCCGCCCATGCTGGGCCTCGATATGCTCGATCACCTCCGGAATCCCCTGCAATTCCGGCAACTGCGAGTGATACAGCTTCTCCTTGTACTCGGCAAGGGTATCGACCGGCATGTCCAACCCATGCATCTCATTCAGGTCGGCAATAATCTTCCGCACCGGCTTGCCGCCCCACGAATAGAAGAGGTCTTCATCGTAGGTGCACCCGTATTCGGCCAGGGCTTTCTTCCACGCCTTGTAGTGCAGCGGCATCGAATCCGCAATGGTACCGTCACAATCGAACAGATAGGCGCGGAAGTCGCCTTCGGGCAATTTCAATTTCATTCGAATTGAAGCTCCTGACTCTTGGGTAGAGGAACGATCTTCAAGAACTATCGGGCCGAAGCTGCCACACTCTGCTCGCCAGGCGCGCCGCATCCACCCTCGCCGGGTTTCGTCGGCTCCATCTTCAGCGCATTGTTGAACCGGTTAAAGTAGTTGAAGAGCCCGATCGCGCACAGCAGTTCCACAATCTCGCCTTCCGAGTAGAAGCCGCGCAATTCCGCGAACTGCTCATCCGTTACCTCGTGCGGATTGCGCGTGACGGTTTCCGCGAGCCGAAGGGCCGCCTTTTCCGCTTGTGTGAAATCTTCGCGCCGGGGCCACTCCGCCAGATGAGAAAGCTGATCGTCGCTCCATCCCAGATTCCGCGCGAGAATCGTATGGCTTGCAAGACAGTAAGGCGTCTCGTTCACCTGGCTGGTTCGAACAATGATCAGCTCTTTCAGACGCATCGGCACGGTCCCGGTGTTAAGCACAGCTGCAAAATGCGCCTGCATGGTGGCAAAAATCTCGGGTCGATGCGCCATCACCCGAAACATGTTCGGCACATTTCCGCGCACCGCAAAGATCTTGTCATACAGCGTCGCAATTTCAGGAGTAACCTCGTTGCGATCGAGCCGGGATATGCGGGACATGGCGCCCTCCTTCTGCAAATACCAGAATATCTCGCCAGCTCCCCTCAGCGGTCGCGCGGCTCATTGTTCGGCAATGGCGACAACCTGGTTATAGCGCCGGGCCGCCGAGGATCCAATCGTCGAAGCAGGGAAGAGTTCTCGGTCACGAACTTCCTCGCCGCAACGAGGACTGTTCTGCCCTTCCTTCGCGTCGGGTAGCGTCATGTGCATCGCCATCATCGCGATCCGTTTCGCTTCAGGCGAGAGATTTCCAAACCGCGCCGCAATCAGCGCCTGCGGAGTGATCGTAATCTCCGCGCATCCGGCTGCAATCCCGTTCGCAATCTTTTTTGCAGCGTGGCGCGCCGAGGCCGACGCACCGGGCATGTTCGCCGCCAGGCTGAACCACTGGTACTCGCGCGACGCGTCTCCTGTAAATAATGCATTGCGATGCGAGCCTGTCCGCATCAGCCCAGGGCAGATGGTCGTCACGCGAATGCCCTTGGACCGCACTTCCATCCCCAATCCTTCAGAGAATCCCACCGCAGCGAACTTGCTCGCACAATAGGGAAGTAGATGAGGCACAGCAATGCGGCCCGCAATCGAGCTCACTGTCGCAATCGAACCGGCACGCCTTTCCAGCATTTGCGGCAGCACAGCCAGCGTGCAGTGCAGTCCCGAGTAGAAATTTGACTCCATCACCTCGCGAAACTGCTCCAGCGTCTGGTTCTCAATCGGCCCAACCGTGATGACACCAGCATTGTTGATCAGCACATCGACGCGTCCGAACCGCCGGGTAGCCTCCTCAATCAGTCTTGAAGCCTCCTCCGGCTGCCGCAAATCCGCCGCCACAATCAGCACATCGTCCGAGCTCCTCACAACTCCCCGATCGAGCAGTTGCCGCCGCGCCTCTGCCAACTGGTCCTCATTTCGCGCTGCCAGGACCAATTGCGCGCCGCGCCTCCCGAACTCCTCCGCCAGCGCCAGCCCCAGCCCCCGCGACCCTCCGGTGATCACAACTACCTTGCCCTTGGTCCAATTCAACTTGTTCTGCGTGCGGTCCGATAAAGTACTGAGGATGGTCGAGGCGAGACCAAGCCCAAGATAAACGGCATTCTGAAGCAGTGAGCCGTCGCGCGATTTCATAAGTGATTCCTCCGAAAGAAGGTTGGATGGTCGATACGCCTAATGCGCAGCTTTACGAGTCGGAAAACCGGGGCTCGTCGCGACTCACCATTTTGACGCGACTCGTTCAGTCTGTTAACTTTATAGAGGGCAATTCAGCGCCACTCACTCCTCAGTAGCTCAATGGCAGAGCATTCGGCTGTTAACCGAAGGGTTGTAGGTTCGAGTCCTACCTGAGGAGCCAAAAGTCCAACAAAACAAATAGAATGTGCGGGCGGCCCAATCGGCTGCCATTTTTGTTTTGGGCGAAGGGCTGTTTTGATGGCTGTTCGAAAAATCCTTGCCAGAATCTTCGGCACCGAAATCGCGGCCCGAAGTGCCAAAATCGTCCGTTGCCGAGGTCGCGGTGTAGAGATACGTCTCTCAAATTGTGGGGCGGAGATTGAGTTCGTGGGCTCCTGCGACGACCGAATCCGTAGTCGCAAGGAGATACCACTTCTGCAGCCGACCGAGGAACGGGCTCAGCCTTGGCTCGTCCCTTAAAAGTTGACTTTGCTGTCTTCTGCGCCGTGAATGTGTGGATGCGCAATATGTGGGAGAGATAATGTCCGAACTCGAGTGGAAGAAGGTCAGCGCGGAGCTTTTGATCTTGTCGCTCGTCGAGGCTCGGCCACGACACGGTTACCAGATTCAAAGATCATCGAGCAACGCTCCGGCGGGGCTCTCCACGAGATGCGTTGAGCTCCCAAGTTAGAGAGCGAACCCTGCTGAACCTGCAACCCCTCGCGGGACATCTGCTGAATTCTCTGTGCGATGGCACCGCCATGAATCGGGCCGAGTGCAAGGATCCTCATGATGAGGAGATCGAGCGTGCCTTGGGGAAGATCGAATCAGTCTTCAGTTTTCATACGTTTACCTTCTACTTAGGCATCTAGAAGGCCAAGGTAATGGCATCGAGCATCACCTTCCGCGGGAGATTCATTCGGCTGGGACGGCAGGTTTGCGCGTGCCGAATTCGATGCCGAAGAAGCATTTTTCGACAAGCATGCAGAAAATGTGCTCGAGCGCGATGTGCGATTCCTGAATGTGCATGGTGACGCTGGATGGCACTACCACGGAGTGATCGCATAGCGCGGCCATCTGCCCGCCCCCGTTGCCGGAGAAGCCGATGGTTATGAGGCCCATCCGGCGGGCCTGATGAAGGCCCTTGATGACGTTTTTTGAATTGCCAGACGTGGATAGCGCGAGGAAGATGTCGCCCTCTCGCCCGAGGGCTTCGAGCTGACGCTCGAAGACGTTCTCGTAGGCGTAGTCGTTTCCGATGGCGGTGAGTATGGAGGTATCGACTGTTAGAGCGATGGCGGGCAGGGCGGGCCGGTCGATGGTAAGGCGTGAGACGAACTCCGCAACGAGGTGTTGCGAATCCGCTGCGGAACCTCCATTGCCAGCCACGATCAGCTTGCGGCCTGCTTTCATTGCGGCTGCGGTCTTCTCGGCGGCAGCCGTAATTGTGGAGGCGATGGCAGGGTCATCAAGAACCTGGCGCATGACGGAGATGGACGAATTCAACTGCTCTTTGACAATCGCGGCGAGTTGCTGAGCGCTGGGAATTTGTGGGAACTGGTCCACAGGATGTCTCCTTAAAGGCTTGAATTGAGCTGCGAGCAGGGAATCTCGCCGCAGACCGGTAAGCGACGTAGCAGGCTTTTACGTCAAGCTGCATGACAGATCCCATGTCGCAGCTGTAGCTCGCGTTAAAGTAAGCACGCGTATCGATATACGATTTCCTCGGAATTTGGTGCCGCACGAAGCGTTTGGGATAATTTTATCGCGCTTGCCGAAGAGTCCCTCTACTCGAAATGAACCGGAACAAACTACGGCAAAGGGATGTTGTAACGATCAGAGTCGAGATTGTTCGCGACCCCTCGTGAATTGGCACGATCGCAGCTTCTCGGAGTCCTATGACTTTCAGCATCTCCGGGCGGGAAGAAGTCGCAATCCACGCATGTTAGAGTCTGAAAGACGTATGAAGGCCGTCGTCGCAATCCACATCACGATGAAGTTACCTAGAGTTCACAAGGCTCCCAGCAGGTGCGACCCTCCTGGCAGCTCGCCCGGTGTACAAAGTGACTATCCGGCCCGGCCTTACTCATGGTCTTAAGGCACCAGTAAGTTGCCGTAGAACCGGTGAGTTCCAGTATCTCTTCGTCCGAATCTTCAAATGCTCCGTAAGAGGACTTACTGCGAAGCGATTTGCAGCGAATCTGTACAAGCTCAGTGCTCATCTTGTCACCTCATCCTGCCGCGCTTGGGTCGCGATCCATCTGTCCGGCGGCGAGCAGGATGGTGCGATAGATCGCGGTCTGGAATAGCTGAACCTTGTAGCCGTTTTGCGAGAGTGGAGTAGCGCTCTGCATTGCGACCTTTGCGGCTGCGCGCGCTGTGGTTTCGTTGATTGTTGCTCCTGCCAGAGCCGCTTCGGCCTCATGCGAACGGAGTGGAGTAGGCGCGGCGACTCCAAGGGCTACCACTGCTTTTCGGCACTTCTCGCCGTCCATGACGAGCACGATGCCGGCGTCGGCAAGCGGCCAGTCAAAGCTCTCTTTTTCGCCGTATTTTTGATAGGCGGAGCGTGTACCGCGCTCTGGTTTTGGGACGAAGATCTCGGTGATGATCTCGTCCGGTCGCAAAACCGTCTCGTTGATCAGGCTTTTCTCCGGCGCAACGTAGAACTCACTCATGTTGACGTTACGCTTGCCGCGTTTGCTCGCGAGTTCAACCTGCCCGTCCATTGCCAGCAAGGGGACTGCGGTCGAGGATGGATGAACCGAAGCACAGGTGCTGTTGTTCATCACAGCGTGGTACTGATTCTCGCCATCGTGAGCGTGGCACTCCTGGCTGGAGCCACCCTTTTTCTTGCAGTCGAAATCGCTGGAGCGGAAGTACCAGCAGCGGGGGCGTTGCATGATGTTCCCACCGATTGTGGCCATGTTGCGTACCTGCGGAGTAGCCGCATGACCCGCCGCATCTGCCAGGGCGGAGTAGCTGCGGCGAATCGCAGGATGTTCGGAAATCTCCGCGAGCGTCACAAGCGGCTTCAGGTGAAGCCCATCTTCGCCCACAGTGATACCGCGCAGGCTGCCCACATTTCGAATATTCACCAGGCGTGGAGGACTGACGATTCCCTCCTTCATCAGGTCGAGCAGATCAATTCCGCCGGCCTTCAGCACCGCGCCATCTTTCAGTTCCGCCAGCGCCTGGTCCACCGTTGTGCAATCCACAAATGCAAAGCGGTTCATGCTCTCTCCTCCTGGCCGACCTTGCCGAATGCCGCGAGTACGTTTGCAGGGGTCATGGGAATTCTGCGCATGCGTACCCCGGTCGCGTTATAGAACGCATTGCCGATCGCCGCTGCCATGGTGATGATTCCTGCTGATTCCCCAATCCCCGCCGCGTCTGTCGAGCTCATGGCGATGTAGTTCTCCACGAGTTCCACCTGGATGTCTGGCACTTCGCGCGCGCCCAGAATTTTGTAGCTCTCAAGATTGGCGTTGAGCATGTGCCCTTTGTTGCGGTCCATGATTCGTTCCTCAAAGAGCGCATACGAAATGCCCTGCAGCATGCCGCCGTTGATCTGGCTGATCACGCCAAGAGGATTGATAGGACGCCCGCAGTCATGCGCTCCAAAGACCTTTTCGACATGCACGCGACCAGTCTCGGTATCCACAGCGAGTTCGACGTAATCAACTCCGCCATAGGTCAGTCTCTCCTTTGCGTACTCGGGACGGCGGGTGGCCCGAACCGAGATTTCGCTGGTTGGCATTTTTGCCGCGAGCTGGCGGATCGTGAATGACTTCGACTCGTCGTTCTTGAAGACGACCTTCGTCCCTTTCACCACCAGATTCTCCGCCGTTGTGCCCAATTTGGGTGCAGCTGCGGCGAACAGCTTCTGCTTGGCTTGCCAGGCCGCATTGCGGACGGCCGGCGTGATGGAGCCGGCTGTAACGCTGCCACCCGAGTTCGGTCCGATGGGATAACGAGTGTCGCCGATGCGAATCACAATATCCGCTGGATGAATGCCGAACTCCTCTGCGACGATGAGCGCGAGCAGTGTCTTGGTGCCCGTGCCGAGATCCTGGACAGAGGACATGAGCTCTACGGACCCGTCCTTTGAGACGCGCACTTCGCAGGACGAATCCATATTGACGAAGCGGTACCAGACGGATTGTGCAATGCCCATACCGCGCTTCACTGGACCTTGGTCGCTGCCGGCGGGCCGGCGATTTTTCCAATTCGTCTTTTCGCGAATGACATTCCGTTCGACCCGGCGAGCAGGGCTTTCGTCGATCTTGTCGCGAAGATCGAGCGGATCCATATTGAGCTTGACTGCGACCTCATCGATTGCCTGCTCAAACGCGAAACAGCCTTGCGGATGCCCTGGAGCGCGAAACGCTGCACCCGGGCCGGCGTTGATAAAGACGTCGTACTCCTCGGTGAGGAGGTTTGGGCACTTGTAAAGATTGGTCGCCGGGCCAGCCGTACCCGCGCCGGTGCCTACTCCAGCCGTTCCGTAACTGGTAAGTGTGATGGCGGTGAGGGTCCCGTCTTTCTTCGCGCCGATCTTCAGCTTCTGATGGGAGTCTGGCCGGTTGCAAGTGATGTGCTCCTGCCGCCGATCGAGCATCAGTTTCACCGGAGCGTTTGCCTTTCGAGAGAGGTGGGCAGCCACGACGCCCTCGTTCCCCGCGCCAAACTTCGCGCCAAATCCACCGCCCATGTATTCCGTGATGACACGAACCTGGCTCTTGGGAACCTTGAAAACCTCTGCGAACTCATCCCGTACACTCGCCGTCCCCTGCGTAGAGGCGTAGACGGTTATCTCTTCAGGTTTCCAGTCGACGACGAAGCCGTGAGTCTCCAGTGCCGAATGCGTCTGCACCTGCGTGAAATACTCAGCTTCAACAATCGCATCGGCCTGGGAGTAACCCTGTTCAACGTCTCCGACCTTTTTCTGTTGCGGGCCATGCACGTTGCCGACTTGCTGAACACCCTTGGGACCTCCTCCACCGCCGGCGCTTCCTGCCGCGTCAGCTGGTCCGGGAAATACCCTGGGCGCGTCTTCGGCTCTCGCGGACTGCTTGTCCACGACAAACGGCATTTCGTCGTAAGTCACTTTCACCAGTGCAGCGGCATCCGCCGCAATCTGCTGCGAGGTGGCGGCTACACCCGCGATGGGCTGGCCGGAGTAGCGGACGATAGGGTACTTCGATGACAGCTCCTGTTTGGGATCGCGCAGTTCCGCAATTCCAAAAGTGTGCTCGATGACGTGCACAGCCTTCACGCCCGGCAGCTTTTCCGCCGCGCTCGTATCAATGGAAGTGATGCGGCCGTGCGCGATGCTGGAGTCGACCATTCGCGCGTAGAGCATCCCGGGGAGTTGGACATCGGCCGTATACTTGCCGCGGCCCGAGACCTTTTGTGCGCCGTCCCATCGCGGCGTGGGCTTACCGATAAAAGTGAGTTCGGAGTTGGGCGGCAGCGGCGGCGGTTCATCCACCGGCACCTGCCGTTCCTTCTGGCTCAACCCGTCCTGGGGGATACCGAAAACAAAATTCTGCGCATGTGTGGCTGCAGATTGACTCGCTGGCGGGGTCTGCTCGTCTTTACGCTCGGCTTGACGAGTCGGTTTGGCTTCGCCCTCTACCCCTTTTTGAACGGACTTGTGCTGATCGTTCGGCTTGGGCGCCTGCGACTGCTGCTCTTGTGCGGCAAAGATGGCTTCCGGCGTCATGGTCAACCCTCCTTCGCTGGGTTCAGGCCCAGCGGGCGCGCGCTCTTGCTGCCGTGTTTTGCCGCATCAAGTGTGGCTGCGAAGACCTTGGGATAGGTTCCGCAACGACACAGGTTTCCGCTCACGGCGTGTTTCACTTCGGCAAGAGTCGGGTTGGAATTGCGCTTGAGAAGCGCTGCGCAGCTCATCACCATACCCGGTGTGCAGAAGCCGCACTGCAAGGCATCGTGCTTAATAAATGCGGCCTGAACAGGATGCAGTTGTTCGCCGTGCGAGATTCCTTCGATCGTCGTGATCTTGCGGCCCACTGAGTCCACCGCAAGTGTCATGCAGGCGAGCTGCGGAGTTCCGTCGACCCACACAGTGCACGCGGAGCACGAACCTCGGTCGCAGACAACCTTGGTGCCGGTCAGGTTGAGATGATCACGCAGAGTTTCAGCAAGCGTGTAGCGCGGCTCAACCGTCACCGCGTGTTCTTGCCCGTTTATATGAAGCTTGATGGGAACGGCATCGGGACCCACGGCGCCGTGGCTTGAAACCGCCTGCCCGGCATCGTGCGCCAGAGCCGTTGCCGTATCCAATACTGACGTCGCTGCGGTGAGTCCCGCGCTTTTCAGGAACCCGCGACGGGACACCTCGATTTTGGGTGTGTCTGACATGGGAGATCCTTGTTCGGTTTGTCGTTCTTACTGGGCTATCTGAGAACTGAACGGGGCGGTTAGTGGCTTGCTCGCCGCTTGCGCGTACAGGGGAGGCGAGAGCAATGCACTAGATGATAGCTCCCGGTCGCGAGAAATGCCAACTGCGAGACCGCAACCTCAGGCGACCAGATTTCTTTATGCGAGGGATGCTGCCAGGGAGGGGGTGAGCGTGAGGGTAAGTACGGTAATGTCATCGTGCTGGCCGAATTTCTTTGCGGCTTCGGCAATGGCACTGGCAGGTTGGGTGCTGATGCCCTGGGTTCTCTGGAAGCCGAAGAGCTCGCCACGTTCGTTCGTGGCTTCTACGACTCCGTCCGATACGAAGGTAAGGCGGTCTTTGGGGTTGAGCTGGAATGTGCTTTCGGAGTAGCAGACATCCGGCGTCATTCCAAGCGGCAGGCCGGATTCAACATCGAGTTCTTGTCCATTGCAATAGGGCGGGAGGTTTCCGGCATTGGCCAGGATCATGTTGCCGGTTGCGGCGATAAGCGCGGCAGTGCAGGTGACGAAGCCTGTTATCTGGCCGTGGAGAACGTAGTTGAGATGAGCGAGAACTTCGGCAGGTTCTCGCACCGCGCAGCCGCGCAGGGCGCCGATGATGGCACCGACGGTCATTCCAGCTTTTAGGCCCTTGCCGCTGACGTCACCAACGACAACAAGCAGGGAGCCATCGTTGGCGGGCATGATCTGAAAGAAGTCACCGCCTACTTCACTGGCGGGCAGATAGACGCTTTCGATGGCAAAACCCGGGGGTGGCGCTCGGCTTTGCCGGGAAGAGCAGCGATTGAATGTTACGGGCAGACTCGAATTCACTTGAGAGGCGCGTTTCCTCCTGCCGGGCGAGCGAGAAGCGCCGAATCAGAAATAGAAGAAGGGCAAAGATGAAGATTGTCCCGACGGCCGGACCGGGCATCAGCACGAACGGTTTTGTGAGCAGTGGGAAACCCCATGTCACCGCCCATCGCTGCCAGCCCAATTGCCACGTGATGAGAAGGATGTTGTTGATGAAGGGAACGCCTTGCCAGAGAAGGGTGGGAACCAGCAGGATGAGCGCGTCTCGATCACGTTGGAGTGCACGTTTAAACAGGGTTGCGAGAATCCAGACGGTTGCAGGGAGCACCGCCAGCGCGGCAAGCAGGCCAGCGATTGCCACGGAGCTGATATTGAAAACGTAAAGAAAAACCGCTGGCGGGCTGATGAACAAAAGGGCGGCGACAAGCCACCAGGTTCTGGAACGCGGGGCCCGCAGCACGACAGAGAAAAAAGCCAGGGCGGCAAGAAGAGCAGCCGATTGCACTGAGCCGTCGATGAAATCAAAGACCGGCAGAGGGACCAGAGCAAGTTGCCTGCTGATGATTAATCCAATGTCTATCGCGTTGGCCAGTAGAAGCAGCGCGAACCATAGATATTCACGTTCTTCGCGGCGTATAAAAAACAGGACAAGCACGACGAGGCCCACGACCGTGCAGAGCACGGCATACGTGTATTCATCGACCAGCCCATTCCACTGGATCGATCTGGCCGTCGCCGCACGTTGTGCGATGAAGCGGGAATCTCCGAAATAGCTGCTACCGTAAAATCCTCCCAGTGCATAACCCGCCCAGACGGGAGAGTGCCAGGCGCGGATGGCGATATGAAATGTACGCGGGCCGGCGGCGGCGGGGGATATCGCGAAGGCACGGCTTGAAAGGACGTAGTTTCGGGAATTGAGGATTGGACCGAATGAACCGGCGAGATGTCCGTCGACGAAGAACTGATAGCCCGTTTCCATCGGTCCTAAGTAGATGGACCAGTCCCTGTTACCCTCCGGCACGGCGACGGTGAAGCGATACCACGCGAATCCGCCATAGTTTTTATAGCCCTGCTGGTCCCAAGGTTCATCGGAACGGACCAGAGTCCATTGCGAATCGTCGAAATTCGGATCGGCCCATGCGGGATTGTCGCCGGTATGAAAGCGCCACAGCCCGTCGAGGGAGGCGACGGGCTCGCGTTCGGCTTGCAGGTTGAAGGTTTGGCCGTGGAGCCCAGAGGGCGCGAAGAGTAAGAGATATAACGTGGCGAGCGATGCCAGCAGCACAGAAAAAAACGAGCGTCTCATTCTCGGGTCGGACCGCCGGGAGCCTGAAACATCCCGTCCAGCGAAATATGTCCGATGATTTTGAGCTTTATCACGTTCCGTCACCTTCTGCGGATCTCGCTGCGGTCTGGGCCAGTCATCATTTGCCAACGCGGCCTGCAGGCACTCGCCTGACCGACATTCTAGCCATAGTATGCGACGAGTACCGGAAACCGCCAATGCCACCGGGAGTCCTCTTGTATTCATGTTGAGGTCCGATTACGCGCCCCTGCTCGCTGGCGATGAATTTAGTCCTCTCTGAGAGCTTGCATTGGGTCGATCGAGGCGGCGCGGTGTGCGGGGATGAACCCGGCAATGGCGGCGCTGACGGCGAGTGCGGCGGTGGCGGCAACGTAGGACACAGGATTGGTG
>Ga0105240_10003679_pt1 | contig 23724 bp, 19 predicted proteins | sample KBSC54metaG_FD_80426 | JGI IMG/M metagenome (GOLD analysis project Ga0105240, IMG submission 80426) | Corn rhizosphere microbial communities from Kellogg Biological Station, Michigan, USA - KBS C5-4 metaG | ecosystem: Host-associated > Plants > Roots > Rhizosphere > Soil | place: Michigan, USA...
CTCGGCCAGCGCCTTGTTCGGCGAGCCCTTCGGAATCGCCCAGTAGTCGAGGTCGTAGATGCTGCCGTTCCACACGACCTTCAGGTTCTTGCCTTCCTTCTGCGCGGCATCGATGCGGCCGTTATACGCGGTCGACATCACGACGTCGCCGGCGACGAGGAACTGCGGCGGCTGCGCGCCCGCTTCCCACCACTGGATGTACGGCTTCAGCTCGTCGAGCTTCTTGAACGCGCGGTCCTGGCCGGCCTTCGTGCCGAGCACCTTGTACACGTCCTTCGTCGCGACGCCGTCGGCCATCAGCGCGAATTCGAGGTTGTAGCGCGCGCCCTTGCGCATCCCGCGCTTGCCGGGGAATTTCTTCACGTTCCAGAAATCCGCCCAGCCGGTCGGTGCCGACTTCAGCTTGTCCGCGTTGTACGACAGCGCCGTCGACCACACGAAGAAGCCGACGCCGCACGCTTGCGGCGATTCCGGAATCAGGTCGGACTTCTTGGCGATCTTCGACCAGTCGAGCTTCTCGTACAGCCCTTCGTCGCAACCGCGGTTCAGGTCGCCCGATTCGACTTCGACCACGTCCCAGTTGACGTGCTTCGCCTCGACCATCGCCTTCACCTTCGCCTGCTCGCCGTTGTATTCGACGGCGGTGACCTTGTTGCCGGTTGCCTTCTCGAACGGCTGGTTGAACGCGACCTTCTGCGCGTCGCCGTTCGCGCCGCCGAAGTTGACGACCGTGAGTTCGGCGGCCGTTGCCGATGCGCCGACTACGGCGAGCGCCAGTGCCAGCGCGGTGCGGCGCGCCGTGAAGCTTGCTCGTTTCATGATGGTTCCTCTCCTCTCGTGGTGGAAGTGGGCAGTTGTTGTTGACGACGTGCTGCGGTAAATCGGGGAAACCCTGTTCATGCGAACACGCGCAGGTGCTCGGGCGCGAATGCAAGCGAGACCGGCGCGCCGGGAGAAAACGCATCGATCGCGCCGGTGCCGAGCGGCACCTTCACGAAGCATTCGTCCTGGCCCGGCAGCGCGCAGCGCATGCGCACGTGATCGCCGAAATAGATGAGGCTGCGCGCCTCGCCGGTCAGCCGGTTCGCGGCTGCGCCGCTCGCGTGCCCGTTCGCGGCGAGGCTCATGCGTTCGGGGCGGATGCACGCGACGGCCGACGCACCCTCGGCGGCTTCGCCGATATGGCGGCCGACGAGCTTCGTGCCGTCGTCGAGCCGGAACTCGCAGAATTCGCCGTCGACGCTCGCAATGGTGCCGCGCAGCCGGTTGCTGTCGCCGATGAAGTTCGCGACGAATTCGTTGCACGGCGATTCGTACAGGCGGTCGACGGTGTCGAGCTGCTGCACGATGCCCTTGTCGAACACGGCCACACGATCGGACATCGTCAGCGCCTCGCCCTGGTCGTGCGTCACGTACACGAAGGTCACGCCGAGCTTCTCGTGCAGCGCCTTCAGTTCGTACTGCATGTGTTCGCGCAACTGCTTGTCGAGCGCGCCGAGCGGCTCGTCCATCAGCACGAGCTTCGGCTCGAACACGAGCGCGCGCGCCAGCGCGATACGCTGCTGCTGGCCGCCCGACAGCTGCGCCGGGTAGCGTTTCGCGAAGCGCTCCATCTGCACCATCTTCAGCGCATGCGCGACACGCTCCGTGCGCTCGGCGGCCGGCAGCTTGCGCACGGTCAGCGGATACGCGACGTTCTGCTCGACCGTCAGGTGCGGGAACAGCGCGTAGTTCTGGAACACCATGCCGATGTTGCGCTTGTGCGGCGGCACGTTGTTCAGGAGTTCGCCGTCGAGGCGGATCTCGCCGCCGGTCGGAAACTCGAAACCGGCGAGCATCATCAGGCAGGTCGTCTTGCCCGAGCCCGACGGCCCGAGCAGCGTCAGGAATTCCCCTCGGTGGATATCGAGGTCGAGCGATTTGACGACCAGCGTTTCACCGTCATAGGTCTTCCGCACGCCGCGAAAGCTGACGATCACATCATCGGACTTCATCATGCTGTCCCCTTGCGTCGCGACAATCGTTTATGAATGCCCCCTAACCTGCCGCTTCGCGGCAGGCCCCCCGAGGGGGTCAAGAAAACTTGGGGCGGCCCGGCGTTTTCTTGCGAGATGCGATCCACTATACGGTGCGCACGGTTCTATACTAGGGAACCATTTCAATATTCCAAGTAGGACCACTTTGGATACCGTGATCCTTGCCGACTGGCTCTCCGCCCGCCTCGACCGCGGCTCGTCCGAGCCGATGTACCGGCAGTTGCTGCAACAGATGCAGCAGGCCATCCTGACCGGGGAATTGGGGCCAGGAACAAAACTGCCCAGCTCCCGGACGCTCGCGGCGGACCTGTCGATCGCGCGCAATACCGTGCTGCACGTGTACGACCAGCTGACGGCCGAAGGCTATGTGCTGACGACGACCGGCAGCGGCACCTATGTGGCCGACACGCGGCCGGACGCCGCCGCGATTCGCGCGCCGGGCGCCGCACCGCCCGAGGCCGGTACGCTGCCGCCGCCGGACGCGCAGGGCAGCCTGTCGATGCGCGGCCGGCAACTGATCGAGCACGCGGGCGTGTCGCGGCGCCAGTGGGGCGCGTTCATGCCGGGCGTACCGGACGTGTCGGAGTTTCCGAGCCGCACGTGGAGCCGCCTGCAGGCGCGGCTGTGGAAGGAGGCGAACCCCGAACTGCTGACCTATGCACCGGGCGGCGGCTACCGGCCGTTACGGCGCGCGCTCGCCGATTACCTGCGCGTCGCGCGCTCGGTCAAATGCTCGCCGGACCAGGTGATCATCACGACCGGTATTCATCAGTCGATCGATCTCGCGGTGCGGCTGCTGTCCGACATCGGCGATCGCGCGTGGGTCGAGGAACCGTGCTACTGGGGCGTGCGCAGCGTATTGCAGGCGGCCGGCCTCACGCTCGCGCCGGTGCCGGTCGACCAGGAAGGGCTCGCGCCGCGTGCCGGCGACATGCAGCATCCGCCGCGGCTCGTGCTCGTCACGCCGTCGCATCAGTACCCGCTCGGGATGGTGATGAGCCTCGCGCGGCGCCGGATGCTGCTCGAATACGCGCGCCAGCACCGCTGCTGGATCATCGAGGACGACTACGACAGCGAATTCCGCTACGGCAGCCGCCCGCTCGCGTCGCTGCAGGGGCTCGACGACGGCGGCCGCGTGATCTACGTCGGCAGCCTCGGCAAGATGCTGTTCCCGGGCCTGCGGATGGGCTACATGGTCGTGCCCGAGCATCTGGTCGACACCTTCCGCACCGGGCTGTCGGAACTGTACCGCGAGGGCCAGCTGATGCAGCAGGCCGTGCTCGCCGAATTCATCATGGACGGTCACCTGACTTCGCACGTCAGGCGCATGCGCACGCTGTACGGCGAGCGCCGGCAACTGATGATCGACGCGATCCGCGCGCGCTTCGGCGACGCGCTGCCCGTGATGGGCGACGAGGCCGGCCTGCACCTGGTGCTCGGCCTGCCCGACACGTGCGACGATCGCGCGGTTACGCAGAGCGCGTTCGACGCGGGCGTGATCGTGCGCCCGCTCGCCAGCTACTACAGCAACCTCGACACCGCTCGGCGCGGCCTGCTGCTCGGCTATGCGTGCGTCCCGCACGACAGCATCGGGCCCGCGTTCGACACGCTCGCGGATACCATCGAGCAGCATCTGCCGCGGCACATCACGCGCGCGGCATAAGGGCGGTCACATGCGACGGCGCCAGCGTTACTGCGCGCTGCCCGCGCCGCGATCGAGCGACGCCGCGCGCACGGCTTCGCCGGGCTTCGTGAACACGCGCTGCCGCAGTGCGGCGATCTGCGCGTCGCGATCCGGCGGCGACAGGCCGGCCGACTCGATCTGCGCACGCTGCGCCGCATAGTCCGCGTAGCGGCTCAGCCACGATGCGTCGTCCTGCTGCATCTGCGCGACCCGCGCGGCGGCCTCGGGCCCGAGCGTCTGCGTCAGTTGCGCGCGCATCGCATCGGGCGTCGCCCCGCTCTTCTGCAACTGCGCGATCTCGTCGATCGCGGCCCGCTGCCGGTCGACCCGCTGCTGCGCCGCGCGTTCGTCGGCCGGCATCTGCTGCTCGAGCGCCGCGAGCCGTTCGGCCTTCTGTGCCTCGGTTAGCGTGCGATCCTGCGCGATCTTCAGCCGTGCGAGATCGTAGCGCTGCCGCCACTGCTCCGTGCCGAAGAACGGCTGGCTCCAGTCGCCGAGCGTGCGATACGCGATCGACGCGCGCTGGTCGAGCGCGAGCTGCAGCGCGCCCAGGTCGGACTTGTCGACCGCGCCGGCATCGCGCAGTTTCGCGAGCGCGTCGAGATACGCGCGATACCGGCGCCACACGTCGAGCGCGTCGGCTTGCGCAGCCGTGCCGTCGAGCTGCGCGGCAATCTCGCGCGCGACGAACGCATCGAGCGCTGCCGCGCTGAGGTCGCTCTGCGCGGTCAGACAGTAGTCGAAGAAATCGCGCACCGCGCGCACCTTCGCGAGATGGCCGCCCGCATCGAGCAGCAGCCGCGGCGCACTGGAACCGGCCAGCGACGACGGCAGGCCCGCGCGCGCCGGCACGGCGGCCTGCGGCGGTGCCGCAGCCACGCCGCCCACCGCCGCCGCATCGGGCGACTCGCCGGCGCTACCCGTACCGCGATGCCATCCCGCCCCGCTCCACATCGCGACGCCGGCGATCGCCGCCAGCCCCACGACACCGTAGACCGCCGCGCGCCGCGCCAGCGGCGCGCGCCCTTCGCGTGCCGTCATCGATTACACGCCCGCCAGCTTCAGCCGGTTCGCATGCGTGCGGATCACCGCGACCGGATCTTCCGCATACGCGCCCCGCACGCCGAGCAACTGGTTGATCTCGTCGATATGGTTCCACTTGTAGCTCGTGCTCAGCACCTTGCCGTACAGCGCGCTGCATTTCGACACGAGCCCGTCGTTCTGGCCCGAGCCGCGGTTGATCATCACCGTGCCCGTGCCGAACAGCGCGAGCGTCGACAGGTCGAGCGCGTTCGCCGGATCGACGAGCGGAATGGTGCTCGTGTCCGTCGCGCCCGTGACACCGAGCACGGAGAGCGTCGGCTGGATCGCCGTGCCGGCCCACGAATACAGCAGATGCGTGTTGCCGCCGACGGTTTCCGTCGGCGCGCCGGTCTGGCAACTGCCCGGTGCGCCAAGGCCCGCACTCGGATAGTTCTGGTTGTACGTGGCGGCCTGTGCGGTCGTCAGCGTCTTCAGCGACGCGAGCGCGTCCTGGTTCGTGTTGTGGCTGCTGCTCGTCAGGATTCCGAACACATTGACGAACGCGGCGATCACCGATGACGAAAGCCCGGTCGGATCGTATGCGAGCACGCTCTGCACGAAGTCGGCGAACTCGGAGCCGCGATGCGGCGTGCCGATCGTCGTCACCGACGCGACGAGATCGGGCGCGACGGCCGCGACATAACGCGACGTGAGCCCGCCCTGGCTGTGACCGACGAGATTGACCTTGGTCGCGCCCGTCGCGGCGAGCACCGTCTTCACGTAAGCGAGCAACTGTTCGCCACGCCCGTTCGGCCCGTCGTCGCTCTGGAAGCCCGACAGGTTCGCGACGTAGACGGTCGCGCCATGCTGCTGCAGGTCTTCCTGGATGCCATACCAGTACTCGAGCACGCCCGCGTACTTGTCGGTGCCCGTGAGCCCGTGCACGAGGATGATCGGATAACGCGTCGTCGCGTAGTCGTCGGCGGGCGCGGTCGCCGCCATCGTCGCGTGCGTCGTCGCGAGCGTCATCAACGCAGTCGTCCCCGCGAACGGCGCGACGCTCATCGCGCATGCCACTGCCCCTGCCACCACCCTGGAACGCATCGATCTGGCCATGCATGTTCTCCTGATTATTGTGCTGCCGGTACGAATGAGATCGGATCGACGCACGCGGCGCCCTCGCGTGCGCCGTGATCGTCGAATGCCGGAGTGAAGCACGACTGGCCAACGTTTGCGCCCCGACTAGACACGGTTCTCTAATCGGTTGACGCGCCCCACCTGTTCGGGCGGGGCCGTGTTCATGCGCGCGCATGCTGCAACGCACACGCGCAATGCGCTACAGCTTTGCGCTTACGCGTACCCATGCGGTACGGCCCGGCTCCATCACCGGCGCGTTCGCCGGATAGCCGAAGCCGGCATTGCCGGCGAGGTTCAGATGCTCGGTGTAGGCCTTGTTCAGCACGTTGTCGACGCCGACCGAGACCTGCACGGTCTTGCTGACGTTGTATTGCGTATGCAGCGACAGCACGCCGAATCCGGCGCTCGGGCCGAAGTCCTTGCCGACCACGTTGCCCTCGTTCAGCGCATAACGATGCTGCGGCGCAACGATCCGCCACAGGCCGCCGGCCGACCACGCGCCACGCGTGTATTCGAGCCCGATGCGCGCCTCGAGCGGCGGCATCTGCGGCAGCGGATCGCCGCTCGCCACGTTGCGCCCCCACGCATACGCGAGCGACGTCTCGACGCGCAGCGGCGCAACCGGCCGCCACGACACGCCTGCCTCGCCGCCCATGATCTGCGCGTTGACGTTGGTCGCCCGCGTGGTCGGGCCCATCATGCCGGCCGCGTAGTTGAACAGGATGAAGTCCTGCACGTAGCCTGCGTAGGCCGACACCCACGCATCGAACCGGTTGCTCTTGTATTGCGCGCCGATGTCGAGCTGCGTGGTCTTCTCCGGCTGCACCGCCGAGAATGCGTTGACCGAACCGGCCGGCCCGCGCTTCGCGGAGAACAGCTCCCAGTAGTCGGGATAGCGCTCCGCATGACCGATCCCCGCGTACCACGTGACGGGCAGCGACGCGAGATCGCGCTCGTAGCGCACGAAGCCGCTCGGCAGCACGCGCGCGCGATCGTCGTCGAAGGTCGGGTTGGGTTTGCTCGCCATCATCCCGCTCGTCGTCGCGCGCTTGTCGCGTGCGCTTGCGTAGTCGACGCGCGCGCCGCCGATCACGCGCGACACGTCGCTCGCGTACCACGTCAGCTCGCCGAACGCACCCGCGTTCCACATCGTCGCCTGCGCATCCCACGGCTGATCGCCGTAGTTCTGCCGCCCCATCGCCGAGCGCGAATCGAGCCGGTTCGATTGCGCGTCGACGCCCGTCACGAGCTTGAAGTCGTCGCCGAAACGGAACGTCGCGGCAGCGCGCGCACCGACCGTGCGGCGCCGCACCTCCGACGCCATCCGCATCGGCATGCTGCTGGTCGGATCGGGCTGCCGCAACGTGTAGTTGTCCATCACGTGGTCGGCTTCGTTGTAGTACACGCGTGCCTCGATCCGGTCGAGCACGTCGCCGAGATGCCGCTTGTCGAACGACAGGCCGAACGTCTCGCGGCGGAAATGCGCGCCGTCCATCCCGCGGCCCGCATACTTCGCGTAGCCGTCGCCCGTGCCGGCTGTCAGTTCGACACGCGTATGGTCGTCGGGCGTCCAGCCGAGCGCCGCATCGGCGTTCCACTTGTCCCACTGCGACGGCACCGTGTTGCCGTTGCCGTCCTTGTAGTCCTGCGAATGCGCGTGGTTCGCGGTCACGCGGCCATAGACGTCCGGCGTGCCGGCCGTCAGGTCGATGTTCTGGTCGTTGCGGCCGAACGACCCGCCGACGAGGCTGCCCTCGAAACGCATGCCCGGCTTGTCGAAACGCGGCGTCACGCGCTCGAACAGCACGGTGCCGGCCGACGCGCCGGGACCGTACAGCACGGTCTGCGGCCCCTTCACGACGGTGACCTTGTCATAGCTTTCCGGCGCGATGTACGACGTCGGCGCATCCATCCGGTTCGGGCAGGCGCCGAGCGTCGGCATCCCGTTCGCCAGGATATTCAGCCGCGAACCGAACATCCCGCGCAGCACGGGGTCGCCGTTCGTACCGCCGCTGCGGATCGACGTGAAGCCGGGGATCGTCTTCAGGTAATCCGCGCCGTCGCTGGCGGGCAGCGGCTGGCGCGGCGCCTTCGGATCCGTGACGACGACGAGCGGCGTCGTCAGCGGCGACGCGACGACCTCGACGGGCGGCAGCAGCGCGGCCGAATCGTCCGCAGGCGCGCCGGCCGCGCGCGCCGTTTCGGCCGCGGCGGCGGTCGCGGCCAGCGCGCCGACGGCGAGCACGGGAACGGAGAGTTTCAACATGCGCGGCACGCGCCGCGCACAGGCATTGCGTGACGCCCGCAGCGCACGCAACTGGAAAATGGTCATGATCGAAAGCCCGAGTGACGCCCTCCACGCGACCTCGACGGGCCGCACGGATATCGGCGGTGGAAAGAACGGAAGACAGCGCGTCAGGCGCGCTCGGGCGGTGCGCGTGGATACGCGCGCGGATAGCGATCGGTGCGCGCCGCGACGGCTGGCGGCGCGGCGGCGGAAACGGAAACGACGGAAACGGAAGCGAACGACGCGGCGGCAGGCGCGCCGATCGCAGGGCTGTGCGCGAAGAATCCGCAATAGCCGCACGCATCGAGATGCAGCGCATGATCGTGCATGCGGCCCGCATCGGGCGACCGATGCGCGCCATGCTCTGCACTGCAGACGATTGCGTCGGGTGCGGCCGCCTGCGCGATGCGCCACTGCGACACCAGCGGCGCCGCGATCGCGAACCAGATCGCGAGCACGCCAAGCCAGGCGGTCAGGTGACGATGTCGGTGCAGCATGCGCGGCGGCGAGTAATCGGAATGTAAAAACAGCCGAGATGTTACAGAATGTTCGCCTCGATGGCCAGCCGCGGACGACGGTAAACGAAGCGGGGGCGTATGGTTGTCAACACAACCATGCGCCCCCGCCTGCTGCGCGCGTCCGGAGTGCGGCGATCAGGGCACCATGCGCCGCAGCACGTTATCGCGCCGGATGAAATGGTGGTACAACGTGGCCAGCGCATGCAGGCCGATCACGAAGTAGAACGCGTTGCCGATCAGTTCGTGCGCTTCCTTGATCGTCGGCCGCAACGCCTTGTCGGGGCCGAACAGCGTGAACGACACGCCGAGCCAGTCGAGCGACACCGGCTTGCCGCCCAGGTTGATCATCATGATGCCGAGCAGCGGCTGCGCGACGATGAACACGTAGAGCGCAAAATGCGCGAGCTTCGAGAGCCAGCGCAGCAGCGCGGCCTGCGGAATGGCTTCCGGCACGCGGCTGACGACCCGCCACAGCACACGCAGCACCGACAGCACGAGCACGAACGTGCCTGCGGTGAGGTGCACGTTCATCCAGAACACCCGGCTGTCGCTGCCTTTCGGCCCGCGGATCTCGATGGCCAGGTACGCCAGCGCCACCAGCAGGAAGATGGCCCAGTGGAAGAAGATCGCGGGCGAGCTGTAGCGCGTCTGTTTCGCGAGGATGTTTTTCATGCGTCGTCTCGTGTTGTATGCGGGGAGGGGCGCATGCCGCAACGGGCTCCGCGCCCGGCAGAGCTGCCACGATTGTAGCCGCACGGGCGTCCGATTTCCCGCGGCGCGGTCAAATATCCGACGAATCGTCAACACGCACCGCGCGCGGCTGCCATATGGAAAATCCGCATCGCGCACGGGAACGGCTGTGGCACGATGAAGCTTTGGTGTCGACGTTGCGCGCGCATCATGAGCAAGGCGTTCTTCGTTGCGGCCTACCGGCTGATTGCCGCGTTGCTCGCGGTGTCCACGACGTTGCACAGCATCGCCGGCTACTGGGGCATGCCCGCGGTCCATCTCGGCAACTTCCTCAGCTACTTCACGCAACTGAGCAGCCTCTATGCGTCGGCGATACTGACCGCCGGGCTCTGGCGGATCGCGCGCCCCGGCTCGGCCCGCTACGAATCGATGCGCGGCGCGGCGGTTTTGTACGTGCTGATCACCGCGATCGTCTACGAACTGCTGCTCGCGCGGCTCGATGCGCTGCGACATGTCACGCCGGCGTTCAACAACTGGGTGCTGCACCGGATCGTGCCGCTCGTCATGCTGTGCGACTGGCTGTACGTGGAGCCGCGCTCGCCGATCGCGCGGCGCAGCGCGTTCGCATGGCTCGGTTTTCCGGTCGTCTATCTCGGCTATACGCTCGTGCGCGGCGCGCTGGAGAACTGGTATCCCTACCCGTTCGTCGATCCGCGGCCGCACGGCTACCTGCCGGTCGCGATCCAGTGCTCGCTGATCGCGCTCGGCGCAGCGGCGCTCGCATTGGGCATCCGCTGGCTCGGCAATCACGCGAGACAGTCCGACACCGCGACGCTGAAGGAAGGATGAAGGCGAAAGAAGGCGGGAGCGTGTGCGCCGCCCGGCGCACACACGGCGATGCGGCTCGTCAGCCGCCGTTGCGCGGCAGGAAGTTCATCGGATCGACGACCTTGCCGTTCTGGCGGACTTCGAACTCGAATGTCGAACGGCCGCTCGCGTCGGTGCCCATCTCGGCGACCGGCTGGCCCTGGCGCACCGCGTCGCCTTCGTTGACGAGCAGCTTGCCGTTGTGACCGTAGGCCGTGATGAGCCCGTTGTCGTGCTTCAGGATCACGAGCGGGCCGTACGCCTTGACGCCGGACCCGGCATAGACCACCCGCCCGTTCGCCGCGGCCCGCACCGAACGGTCGGGCCCGGACGCGGCGATCACGACGCCGCGCGTCTTGCCGGTCGCAAACGGCGCCGTGACGACACCCGTGGCCGGCCATGCGAGCGAGCCCGGCTGCGCGGCCGCCGCGGGCGGCTGCCCGAATGACGTCGCGGCAGGCGGCGCGACGCGCAGCACCTGGCCGGGCGACACCGCGTCGGTAGGCGCCATGTGGTTCCAGCTCGCCACGTCCTGCACGCGCTGCCCGTAGGCGTTCGCGATGCCCGCGAGCGTGTCGCCCGGGTTCACGCGGTAATAGCCTGCGATCACGCCGGGCGTCGCGGCCGACGTCGGCGCCGACGAACGCGCCGGCTGCCAGTTGTCGGTCCACGGCGTCAGCGTACAGCCCGACAGCGCGACGGCCGCAGCGACGAGCGCTGCCTGCGGCAGCCAGTGCGCCAGCGAATCGTGGATGGGAATAGTTTTTCTCAAGGGTCCTCCCGGATTTGCGTCGTTGCGCCGCCCACCGCCCTCCGGCGCGCGACGCACGATGTCCGGCCGAACGGCCGGACCAACCAGTATCCGACCGCTCTCGCGGCCGTCAGTTTCCACAGCGGAACATCGGCGCGAACAGGCTCACCGGCCCCTTTTTCGCGTCGCTCCGACCGGCAAAGATACCATTTGTCGCGGTCAGGACCGCGACAGGCGCAGGTTCCGGCAACAATCTTGCGGCCTCGCCGATGCGGGCCGGCGGCCCGCGAACCGCACCGCGCGGGCCGTCCGGCGGCCCAGCCGCCGACCTTCCGCCCGCGTCGCAGCCGTCTGCCGTCTCGGCTCCGTCACATTCTCCCCTTCGATCGCCGCCTATACTCGGTGATGCGCAGCGTAATCCAACGACAACGAGGAGCATGACAATGAACAATGCGACGTTTCTTTCCGTGCAGCTCAATGCGGACGATTTCGCCGGTTCCAGCGGCCTGGTCGAATTGCTCAACCGGCACCTGCTGTTCGCGACCGACGTCGCCGAGGCGGCCGATGCGCTCGTCCAGCTGGCGAGCGTCGCGCACCTGACGGGCGCCACGCGCCACAGCGTCGAGCTGCCGGTCCTCGCGATCGAGCGGCTGCGCGATGCGCTCGACACGCTGAGCGGCTACGACGAAACGTGGCTGCAGGTGCTGGAGCCGGCCGAAGCGCTGTTTCGGGAGATCGGGCGCGGCACACGCCCGCTGCATTGACCGCCGGCGCGGCACGCGCCACCAATGAAAACAGCCCGTCGTTCCGCTTTGCGGAACGACGGGCTGTTTGTACTACATGGGGTCAGGTCCGGCCGCCGGGGCGGCCGAGCCATTAACGACCCTTGTAGACCGGTGCGCCGTCAGCGATACGCTTGACTTGCCAGCCGGTCTTCGCTGCGGCCGGAGCGCCGGATTCCTGCGCGGCGGCCGGTTGCGCGCCATAGCCGGTCGTGTCGGCGGCGGCGACGTTCTGTTGCGGGTTCACACGAGCTTCAGCTGCCTGGATGCCTGCCGGGTAGTCCGTGCGGTCGCTGCCCAGCTTATAGCCGGCCTGTTGCAGTTGGACCAGTTCGGCCTTCACCTGCGCACGGGTAACGGGCGCGTTCTGTTGGGCGAACGAGACGGCGGGAACGGCGAGGACAGCAGCTGCAGCGAACGTTGCGATCAGCGATTTCATGATTACCTCCGGGATTTTTTTGCTCCGCCGCACACACCATGTCTGCAGCGATGGAACAAAGTTTAGTCCCGACGTCCCCTAGGGAAAACCATGAAAGAGCGAAAACACTGTTTCCCCGGAGCCAACAATGTCGGCATCCGGGATAGAAAAACCCTATTCAAAGAATAGATTTTCGCAACAATGCGTCCGCGGGCCGGTTACGACCAGTTCGCGTGGAAGCTGCCCGGCTTGTCGGTGCGCTCGAACGTGTGCGCGCCGAAGAAGTCGCGCTGCGCCTGCACGAGGTTCGCCGGCAGTCGCTCGGAACGGTAGCTGTCGAAGTACGCGACCGCCGACGCGAACGCCGGCACCGGCACGCCGGCCTTCACCGCGGCGACCACGACGTCGCGCAGCGATGCCTGGTAGTTCGCGGCGATGTCCTGGAAGTACGGATCGAGCAACAGGTTCGCGAGCGCCGGATCCTTCGCGTAAGCATCCGTGATCTTCTGCAGGAAGCGCGCGCGGATGATACAGCCCGCGCGGAAGATCTTCGCGATCGTCCCGAGGTCAAGGTTCCAGCCGTACTCTTCGGACGCCGTGCGCAGCTGCGCGAAGCCCTGCGCGTACGAGATCACCTTGCTCAGGTACAGCGCACGGCGCACCGCTTCGACGAACGCGGCGCGATCGCCGTCGAACGGCGCGGCAGCCGGGCCCGACAGGATCTTGCTGGCCGCGACGCGCTCGGTCTTCAGCGACGACAGCACGCGCGCGAACACCGATTCCGTGATGAGCGGCAGCGGCACGCCGAGATCCAGCGCGTTCTGGCTCGTCCACTTGCCGGTGCCCTTCTGCGCGGCGCGATCGAGGATCACGTCGACGAGGTGCTTGCCGGTCTCTTCGTCCTTCTTGCCGAAGATCTTCGACGTGATCTCGATCAGGTAGCTGTCGAGCTCGCCCTGGTTCCATTCGGTGTACACCGCGCCGAGCTCGTCGTTGGTCAGGCCCGCGACGTTCTTCAGCACCGAGTAGCTTTCGGCGATCAATTGCATGTCGCCGTATTCGATGCCGTTGTGGACCATCTTCACGTAGTGGCCTGCACCATCCGGGCCCATGTACGCGACGCACGGCTCGCCGTCCGACGGCGCCTTCGCGGCGATCTGCTTGAGGATCGGCTCGACGAGGTCGTACGCGTCGCGCTGGCCGCCGGGCATGATCGACGGGCCGCGCAGCGCGCCCTCTTCGCCGCCCGACACGCCGGTGCCGATGAAATGCAGGCCCGATTGCGCGAGTTCCTGGTTGCGGCGAATCGTGTCGGTGAAGTGCGTATTGCCGCCGTCGATCAGCACGTCACCCTTCTCGAGCAGCGGCTTGAGCGACGCGATCGTCGCATCGGTCGCCTCACCCGCCTTCACCATCATCAGGATCCGGCGCGGCGTTTCGAGCGACGCGACGAACTCCTCGAGCGTATGGGTCGGCACCAGGTTGCGGCCGGGGAATTCGGCGATCAGTTCGTCGGTTTTCTCGCGGCTGCGGTTGTACACCGACACCGCGTAACCGCGGCTCTCGATATTGAGTGCGAGATTGCGGCCCATCACCGCGAGCCCGATCACACCGATTGCTTGTTTGCCCATTAGTCAATTCTCCGGAAAAAACAGGGCGCGACCCGACCCGGGCCGCGCGCACAGGCGAAAGGATAGTGGAAACCCGGCGGCGATGCGCGCTTGCGTGTCATTGTTCCGCGTGCGGAAGCCGCCGGAACACGACGCTCAGGTTGTTCGCCGGCATCTCGACGACCTCGATGCAGTCGAGCCCGCGATCGAGGCCGAGCGCGACGACGGTTTCGAGATCGCGCACGCCCCACGACGGGTCGCGGCTGCGCAACTGCAGGTCGAACGCTTCGTTCGACGGCGCCGTATGCCGGCCCTCGCGACGATACGGGCCGTACAGGAACAGCACGCCGCCCGGCCGCAGCAGGCGCGACGCGCCCGCGAACAGCGCGTCGGTACAGGCCCACGGCGAGATGTGAATCATGTTGATGCAGACGATCGCGTCGAGCGCGTCGACCGGCCACGACACATCGCGCACGTCGAACGCCAGCGGCCCGGCAACGTTCGCGAGGCCCGCATGCGCGATCCACGCGGCGATCGAGCGCCGCGCCTGCGCGTCGGGATCGCTCGGCTGCCAGCGCAGGCCCGGCAGTACCTGTGCGAAATGGACGACGTGCTGCCCCGTGCCGCTCGCGATTTCGAGCACGCTGCCGGCCGCCGGCAGCACGCGGCGCAACACGTCGAGGATCGGCCCGCGATTGCGTTCGGCCGCCGGCGCCGACAGCCGCGCGGACGGATCGGGCGTAGATGTCGGGCCGCTCACGATGCGTGCTCCGGTGCGTTGCGCGCGAAGCCCAGCCGCGCGGTGAGTGCGTCGAGCGCCGGTGCGCACTGCGCCTCGACCTTCAGCGTCAGCATCGGATCGGCGCGCGTATGGCCGAGATTGAGCGCGGCCACCGGCTTGTGCTGTGCCTGCGCCCATACGCAGAAGCGGTACCCGGAATACACCATCAGCGACGACCCGACGACGAGCAAGGCATCGGCCGCATCGAGCGCCTGCGCGGCCAGCGTCACGCGCTCGCGCGGCACGTTCTCGCCGAAGAACACGACCGCCGGCTTCAGCAGGCCGCCGCACGCGGGACACGCCGGGATGCGGAACGTGTCGAGCGCGGCCCATTCGAGGTGCGCGTCGCCGTCGGCGGCCGGCTCGGCCTGCGCGCCCAGCAGGTCGGGATTGTCGGCTTCGAGCACGTTCTGGATCGTCGCGCGCGCATGATGCGCGCCGCATTCGAGGCACGTCACGCCGTTGATCCCGCCGTGCAGCTCGATCACGTCGTCGCTGCCCGCACGCTGATGCAGGCCGTCGACATTCTGCGTGACGAGGCGCTCGATCCGGCCTGCGCGGCCGAGCCGCGCCAGCGCGTCGTGCGACCGGTTCGGCTGCGCACGGCCGACGACGGGCCAGCCGATCATGCTGCGCGCCCAGTAGCGTCGCCGCGCCGCGTCGGAGCCGAGGAATTCGTGGAGCTGGATCGGCGGCGAGCGCATCCATTGGCCATTGCGGTCGCGATAGCCGGGAATGCCGGAATCGGTGCTGATGCCCGCGCCGGTCAGCACGAGCAGGCGCGGATGACGCTCGACAAACGTGTGCAGCGCGTCGAGCGCAGTCGGCTCGACACAAGCGGATGAGGGGTCGTGCAAGGCTTGATCGTTCATGTTGGCAACGCGTGAGCGGGCGCGCCGGCCAGCCGTGCAACCGCACGAGCGGCCCGCGCGCCAGCACATGATACAGAACGTCGCGCGATCCGGCCGGCGGCCCGCACGACAAACCCGCGCACAAAAAAAGACGCCCATCAGCCGCTCGGCGATGGGCGCTTCAACAATTGATCCATCGGGGTAGTGGATCAACTGACAGCACAATATTGTGGCGTCCGCCGCGCCGAGAATGGCGAACGCTTCCCCTGGACTACGCGTGTTCCGCGATGCCGCACGCATCGTTGCGCCACCGGCTTTCCCGTGCAATCCGGTTCTCCGGGCCCGTCACGCCGATGCAATGCGCGGCGTGCGAACGCATCCGCCGCACGACGACTCGCGTTGCGCCGCGAAATGACGATCCTGGATCCAGGCCGGGGCCATCCGCATGCATTCGCGGTTCATCCCCGACGGCCGACCGGCACCGGTCGGCCTCGTGCGTCACGCATGCACGCCGTCGTTCGGAACGAACCCGATTGCCCGGATGGAACGGAAAGCCGCGCGCTCACGTCGCCGCGATCAACGGCGAAGCGAATACCCTGGCAGGTCGGCGATTCATATTTGCAACATGACACGTTGCGGTTCGGTCTCTTTTCATTCTCTTGTCCCCGTATTCGATACGTCCGACCCACTGAAGCGATCGCCGGGCCGACTGCGTCTGCGATCGCGCTCACGGCACGCACAGATATGCAAGGAGCGCACCATGCTTCATGCCGCAAGGCCGCGCGGGCCGATGCGAGGCCTTCGACGGGGATCGTGCACCGGCGAGGAACGCGAACGTTTCGAAACTGAAACGCCCTCCGGATCGACGACGGGCGGCCTTGCCTGCCGGCTTGCCACACCGGCCCCGGGCTGGCATCGCGGCGTTGTTCCTGCGCGCCGCCAGCAGTCGCCTTACAATCGCCCGACAGTGGCGGTGCACGCATGACAGGACGCGCGCCCTTCGGACGGCTCTCCACCGCCTGACCGGAAACCCATCCTCGACGCATGCCTGACGCAAAAGACTGGCTGGATATCGACTACCGCACGCTGTTCTACAGCACCGACAGCGACAACCGCGCATCGCAACGCGTGGCGTCACGCCTGGGCCTCGCGCCGCGCGGCATGACGCTGCGGATCGCGTAGCGCCGTGCTCGGCCCGGGCCGCCCCGCTCCTGCCTGGCGCAAACACGCTAGCATTCGGACACGGAACGCCGCGCGTTCGCCTTGCACCGCCTCCAGGGATTCGACATGACCACGCACGCCCTCGCCCGCGCCGACGTCGCACGCCGCGTCTTTTCGGCCGGGCAATTGTCGATCGGCCTCACGCTGCCGCTGCTTCGCAGCGGCAATATCGTCGCCGACTTCAACGAACAGCTCGAACTCGCGGCGCTTGCCGATACGCTCGGCTTTCGCGCGCTGTGGATTCGCGACGTGCCGCTGAACAGCGCCGACTATCCCGACCCGGTCGGCCACCTCGACCCGTGGGTGCTGCTCGGTGCACTGGCGTCGCGCACGCGCCGGATCGCGCTCGCCAGCGGCGCGATCGTGCTGCCGCTGCGTCATCCGCTGCATATCGCGAAAGGCGCGCTGTCGGTCGCGACGCTGTCGGGCGGACGCTTCATTCTCGGGCTCGGCTCCGGCGACCGGCCGCCTGAATACGCGGCGTTCGGCGTCGATGCGGAAACGCGGCGCGACCGCTATCGCGCACACTGGGACGTCGTCGCGGCCGCGCTCGGTCTGCCGTCGCGCGTGCTGCCCGACGAAGCGCCGCCCGACGCGCCTGAATTCACGCTGCTGCCGCGCGGCGACGACGCGGTGCCGATGCTCGCGGTCGGCTCGGGCGGACAAAGCGTCGACTGGATCGCGCGGCACTCGATCGGCTGGATGACGTACCACCGCGATCCGGACACGCAGCGCGCCCGTTATTCGATGTGGCGCGCGGCGGTCGACCGGCTCGCATCGCCGGCCTTTCGCGCGTTCGGCGTGTCGATGCGGCTCGACCTCGCCGCGCATCCCGATACGCCGGCCACCGCGCTGTCGCTCGGTTATGCAACCGGGCGCCGCGCATTGGTCGACATCCTGCGGGACATGCGCGCGGCGGGCACGCATCACGTCACGCTGAATCCGGGATCGGACCGGCCCGTGCGCGAGGTCCTCGAAGAACTCGCCGAGCATGTGCTGCCGGTTTTTCACGACGGGCAGGCGTGATTCGTCAGGAATGCGAAGCCATCACATACGACATGCGTGTCGCGATGATCGTCGTTGGTTCACGATCGGGCGAACGCTCGCGTAACGACGCGCCATTCGCGTTCAAAAACCGTTCCCGGTTCACATCTGCCCACGGATCGCCGACAAGCACGCGTTACATGACGCTTACGATTCGATAAAAAGGACGTGCCCACATCTCGGACCGTCTACCGGCACGAACAAGCCGCAAACGCCCGCGCCGCCTCGCGTATGCCCGATTCAAATATTCGTCGATGGAACTATTCGGTTCCGATCGCGATCATGTTAACTTCCGTCCATCGTTCAGCTCCGCGGGCCGCGCGCCGATGCGCGCCCGCATGCCTACCCATGCGACATTTCCTCCTCGGCTGGCTACTCGCCGCCGTCGTCTCGGCCGCGCATGCGGCCGCTCCCGCACCGGCCGCCGCATCGGCCGCTTCCGGCACCGCGCCCGCGCTGACGCCGCAACAGGCCCGGCAGGCACTCGACGTGCTCGAAAACCCGCGCGATCGCGCTCAGGTCGAAACGACGCTGCGTGCGATCGCGGCCGTCGGCGCATTGAGCGCGCCCGCGGTCACGGCAAGCGAAGCGCCCGCGGTCACGGCAAGCGAAGCGGCTGCGGCAAGCGGCGCGTCGGCTGCCTCCGCGCCTGCCGCGCTCACGTCGAACGGGCTCGCGTCGATGCTCGTCCGCCAGGGGGCGCGCTGGACCACCGAAATCGGCAGCGCGCTGAAGGAATCGCTGCGCTCGCTGCTCGATGTCGGCTCGGTCGGAAGCTGGTGGCATGACAAGCTGGTGCGCGCCGACGAGCGCGCCGATCTCGCGCACGCGATCTGGCTCATCGTCGCCGTGCTCGTGCCCGCGTTCCTGTTCGAATGGTTCGCGAAGCGGCTGCTGCGGCGCGCGCTGGCCGCGCTGGCCGCACGGCGAGCCGACTCGTCGCGCAGCACCGCGCCCGATGCCGTCACGTCCGACGACGACAACGCGCCGCCGCCGGAATCATCTGCTCCACCCGACGCCGCCCACGCTCCCGACACCGCACCCACATCATCGCAAGGCCGCGGCGACGCGCAGCGCCATACCACGCTCCTGCACCGGATGCCGCGCGCGCTCATCAGCCTCGCGCTGCGCGCGGTGCCGCTGCTCGTGTTCGTCGGCGTCGCGAGCCTGACGATGTCGATGACCGGCGACGCAGGCACGCCGATCGAATCCGCGCTCGAATCGCTGATCGACATCTACGTGATCGGCCGGCTCGTCACGATCGTCAGCCGGCTGTTCTTCCAGCCCGATGCGCGGCAATTGCGGCTGCTGCACATCAGCGATGCATGGGCCGACTTCGCGCAACGCTCGATCGCGCGGATCGTGATCGTAGTCGGCGTGTGCACGGCCGCGGTCGAGATCGCCGCGAACATCGGCCTCAGCGAGGCCGGTCACGTCGCGCTGCTGAAAGCGGTCGCGCTCGTCGGGCACGTGATGATCGCGGCGCTGATCCTGCAGTGCCGCCGGCCGGTCGCCGCGCGGATCCGCGCAGCCGGCGCGGACCGGCCGACCTTTGCGGTAATCGGCAACGCGCTCGCGGACGCCTGGGCGCCCGTGTCGGTATTCATCGTGATGGCGCTGTGGTTCGTGTGGGCGCTCGACGTCCACAACGGCTACCGCGTGCTGATCACGCTCGGCGGCCGTTCGATCGCCGCGATGATCGGCATGCGGATCGTGTCGATCGTCGTGTTCGGCGCGCTCGCGCGGCTGTTCCAGCGCCGCGACGAAGACCGCACGCTCGTTCATCTGCATGCGTACCGCTACTACCCGCTGCTGCGCCGGATCGTATCGGGCGCGCTCGGCATCGTGACCGTCGTGCTGTTGCTGCAGATCTGGGGCGTGCCGATCTTCAGCGCGTTCGAGACCGGCACGATCGGCCACCGACTCGCGTCGGCGCTGGTGACGATCGCGATCGCGGCCATCGTCGCGCTCGTCGTATGGGAAGCCGCGAACATCGCGATCGAGCGCCGCCTGCAGCGCTGGACCCGCGAAGGCAATCTCGTGCGCGCGGCGCGGCTGCGCACGCTGCTGCCGATGCTGCGCTCGCTGCTGTTCGTGATGATCGCGCTGGTCGTCGTGCTGACGGGGCTCAGCGAACTCGGCGTAAACGTCGGCCCGCTGCTGGCCGGCGCCAGCATCTTCGGCGTCGCGCTCGGCTTCGGCTCGCAGAAGCTCGTGCAGGATTTCATCACCGGGATCTTCCTGCTGATGGAAAACGCGATGCAGGTCGGCGACTGGGTCACGCTCGCCGGCGTGTCGGGCACGGTCGAATACCTGTCGATCCGCACCGTGCGGCTGCGCGCGGGCGACGGGTCGCTGTACACGATTCCGTTCAGCTCGGTGACGACCGTCAACAATACGAATCGCGGGCTCGGCAACGCGGCCGTCAAGGTCAGCATCGCGTACGGCGAGGACATCGATCGCGCGATCGCGACGCTCAAGGAGATCGGCACCGCATTGCGCGACGATCCGCAGTACCACGACGGCATCCTGTCCGACTTCAGCTACTGGGGCATCGACCAGGTCGACGGCGCGGCCGTTGCGCTCGCGGGGCAGATGCAGTGCACGGACTCGACGCGCTGGAGCGTGCAGCGTGAATTCAACCGGCGGATCGCGGAGACGTTCCGCGAACGCGGCATCCGGATCGCCAATCCGCAACGCAGCCTCGTCGCGTACGCGGATGGATCGCGGCCGGAAGGCAACGGCGAAAGCGAGGACGAAGGCGAAAGCGGCCGCAGCACCCGCAACGGCAATGCCGCCGCAACGGCGGCCCGGCCGCCGTCGGCCGGCGAACCGGAGCGCAAGCCGAGCTGACCGGCAACGGCTAACGGCGCGCCGCGCTCAACGCGCGGCGGGCTTCTTCACGCGCCGCGTGCTTGCCGCCGCGGGCGTCGACGCACCCGGCTTCGCCGTGCGTTTCGCCGCAGCACGCTGCCCGCGCTTCGCACCGGCTTCAGCAGCGGCACACGCGTCCCGCTGCGCATGCCATTGTTCGAGCAGCACGCGCGTCTGGTCGGCGATCGTCTCGATCAGCAGCACCGCGCGCTCGCCGTCGAACGCTTCCCATTCGAGCAGTTGAAGCGCCGAACGCTGCGCGATGTGGAATACCGTGATCTGCCCGAACAGGCTCAGCGCGCGCAACCGCGTGACGGGATCGTCGGCCGGCCGCCCCGAGATGCGGCCGATCAGTTCGGCGCTCACGTCGTTGAGCGGCTTGCGCATGCGCTTCATCAGGATTTCGCTCGCACTCGCCGGCTCCTGGCCACCCTGCTCGCGTGCGAAGAACATCCGCTGGTTCATCGTCTTCGGCGCCGTGAACATCCGGTCCGACAGCGCGCGCAGCAGCGCGACGAACGCGTCGATCAGCACGTCGACGTCAGCGTCCGCATCGAGCATCGCCCACGCATGGCCGACCGCCGGCGCGAACACCTCCCAGCCGTGCTCGGCGATCGTCTCCACGCACGCGCGGTAAACGCCTTCCTTGTTCTCGAAGTAGTACTGGAGCGCCGGCGCGTTCACGCCGGCCATCGCGGCGATCTCGCGCGTCGACGCCCCCGCGAACCCGCGTTCGCCGAACAGCTCGATCGCCGCCTCGATGATCCGCTGGCGCGTCTCGTCGCCGCGCGCGTAGCCGCCCGCCGACGTGCGGCGCAGCTTCTTCGCTTCGTTCATGCCTTCCTCGTCATCCGATCGACCGACATTCTACTTGACACAATTTTAGCAACTGGAATAATTCTTCCACCTGGAATAAATTGGATGCCCGCATGTCGACGTTGCAAGATCCGCCACAGAAAGCAAATCGTCAGGAAACCGGAACAACGCCGCGCAACGGAACCAGCGGATCGAAGCGACGCATCCTGCTCGTCGTCGCCGTGCTCGCTGCCTTCGGCGCCGCCGCCTGGCTCGGCCGCTGGTGGACGGTCGGCCGCTTCATCGAAAGCACCAACGACGCTTATTTGCAGGCGGACAGCATGACTGCCGCGCCGAAGGTCGCCGGTTACGTCACCGACGTCTACGTCCGCGACAACCAGGCCGTGAAGGTCGGCGATCCGCTCGTGCGGCTCGACGTCCGCCAGTACCAGGTTGCGCTCGCGCAATCGCTCGCGACCGTCGACGCGCGCCGCGCCGATATCGCGCGCGCCGAAGCCGACATCAACCAGCAGCACGCGAATCTCGACCAGGCCGATGCGCAGGCAAAGGTGTCGCAGATCAATGCACGTCACGCAAGCGACGAATACGCGCGCTATGCGCCGCTCGCGGCGACCGGTGCCGAAACGCACGAACGCGTCGCCGACCTGAAGAGCACGCGCGACCAGGCAGCCGCGACGCTCGCCGCGAACAATGCGTCGATCGCAGCCGCACGCACGCAGATCGCGTCGTTCACCGCGCAACTCCAGCAGGCACGCGCGCAGCTCGAGGCCGCGCAGGCCAGTGCCGCGCAGGCGCAGCTCGACCTCGACAACACGGTCGTGCGCAGCACGCTCGACGGCCGCGTCGGCGATCGCACGGTGCGCGTCGGTCAATATGTGCAACCCGGCACGCGCCTGCTGACCGTCGTACCGGTCGACGCGATCTATCTCGTCGCGAACTTCAAGGAAACGCAGATCGGCCAGATGCGCATCGGCCAGCCCGTCGCATTGCACGTCGACGCGCTGCCGGACGGCGCGCTGTCCGGCGTCGTCGACAGCTTCGCGCCCGGCACCGGCGCGCAGTTCGCGTTGCTGCCGCCCGAGAACGCGACCGGCAACTTCACGAAGATCGTCCAGCGCGTGCCGGTGCGCATCCGCCTCGCCGCGGATGCCCGCGCGCAGCGCATGCTGCTGCCGGGACTGTCGGTGACGGTCGACGTCGATACGCGCTCGGCCCGCGACGAGAAGCGCCATGGCTGACACGCCCGCGACGACACCCGCGCCGCCGCACGAAAGCCGCGCGAGCGTGACCGACTGGATCGCGGTCGCGGCCGGCGCGCTCGGCGCGCTGATGGCGACGCTCGACATCTCGATCACGAACTCCGCGCTGCCGCAGATCCAGGGCGAAATCGGCGCGACCGGCACCGAAGGCACGTGGATCTCGACCGGCTACCTGATGTCGGAAATCGTGATGATCCCGCTTGCCGCGTGGCTCACGCGCGTGTTCGGGCTGCGCAATTTCCTGCTGACGAACTCCGCGCTCTTCATCGCGTTCTCGATGATGTGCGGCTGGTCGCATTCGCTGCCGATGATGATCGCCGGCCGGATCGGCCAGGGCTTCACGGGCGGCGCGCTGATCCCGACCGCGCAGACCATCATCCGCACGCGGCTGCCGCTGTCGCAGCTACCGGTCGGGATGACGTTGTTCGGCCTGATCGTGCTGCTCGGGCCACTGTTCGGCCCCGTGCTCGGCGGCTGGCTCGCGGAGAACGTGAACTGGAGCTGGTGCTTCTTCCTGAACCTGCCCGTGTGCCTGCTGCTGATGGCGCTGCTGTGGTTCGGGCTGCCGTCGGACCGCCCGCAATGGACTACGTTCTTCAACGCGGACTGGCTCGGGATCGCCGGCCTCGCGATCGGGCTGAGCTCGCTCACCGTCGTGCTCGAGGAGGGCCAGCGCGAACGCTGGTTCGAATCGCAGATGATCGTCACGCTGAGCGCCGTGTCGCTCGCCGGGATGATCCTGATCGCGCTGTCGCAGCGCTTCGCGAAGCGGCCGATCATGCGGCTGTCGCTGATGCGCAACCCGCGCTACGCGAGCGTGATCGTGATCGTATCCGCGGTCGGCGCCGGACTGTACGGCGTGTCCTACCTGCTGCCGCAGTTCCTCGCGATCGTCGCCGGCTACAACGCGGAGCAGGCCGGCGCGATCATGCTGCTGTCGGGGCTGCCGGCCTTTCTCGTGATGCCGATCCTGCCGCGCCTGCTCGGCAAGGTCGACTTCCGCGTTCTCGTGATCTCGGGGCTGCTGCTGTTCTGCCTGAGCTGCATGCTCGACATCGGCCTGACCGCGCAGAGC
>Ga0105240_10003681_pt1 | contig 23703 bp, 17 predicted proteins | sample KBSC54metaG_FD_80426 | JGI IMG/M metagenome (GOLD analysis project Ga0105240, IMG submission 80426) | Corn rhizosphere microbial communities from Kellogg Biological Station, Michigan, USA - KBS C5-4 metaG | ecosystem: Host-associated > Plants > Roots > Rhizosphere > Soil | place: Michigan, USA...
GAACGCAGTTGGGATCGCCCTCTTCGCGCGGCATCTGTTCACAAGCGCTCAACGACCTGGGGGCCTTCGAACTTGCGTGCGAGTTCGGCTGCCGGCTTGGCGTTTGTGCTGTGGTGCTGTGCGACTCTCCACGCGGATCTGCCGCAGCCGCAGCCGCAGCCGCTCGGCTCGGATTGGCGGTCGTCCAGGCGCCGGTCCCCAGAGAACCGGGGCGCCCTGGCTGGACGCTCCCGCTTGACGAGCTGCACGTCTGGCGCGCCTCGCTCGAGCGCGAGCCGCGCCTCGTGGCCGCGATGCGTGGCGTGCTCTGCGGCGAGGAGCGCAGTCGGGCGGATCGCTTTCGCTTTGAGCGGGACCGCTCGCGCTTCATCGTCGGCCGAGCCCTGCTGCGGGAGCTGCTGGCCCGCTACGTGGGTTGCGCACCGGAGGAGATCGCCTTCAGCTACGGCGAGTTCCAAAAGCCGATGCTGCCCGACGGTCCATGGTTCAACCTTTCCCACTCCGGGCCGATCGCTTTGTATGCCTTCAGCGCGGCGGGCGAGGTTGGGATCGACGTGGAGCTCTACGACCCCAGCTTTGCGCGCGAGCGCATCGCCGAGCGGTTCTTCTCCGCGGCAGAGGTCGAAGCGCTGCGATCGCTGCCACCGGATGCTCAGCCGAGGGCCTTCCTCAGCTGCTGGACGCGCAAGGAGGCGTTCATCAAGGCGCGTGGAGACGGACTCAGCCTCGCGCTGGACAGCTTCGACGTGACGCTTGCGCCCGGCGTTCCCGCCGCACTGCTGCGCACAGCGTGGTGTGAGCAGGAGCCCAGGCAGTGGCGAATAGAGGATCTGAGCGACCGTAAGGCAGGCTATGTCGCGGCCGTTGCTGTAAGAGGCGACGGATGGCGCGTCGTCGAAAGAGACGCAGTGGAGCTGGTGGACACGATCGAGGGCGGCCAGGCCGCATAGGAGCAGCCGATGAGCGCACAACAGACAACTTCCGCCCGTGGGGGCCTCAAGGGCATGCGCCGCAAGGCGGTGCAGACGACCGAGTTGGTGCAGAACGGATTTCTGCCCGGCAACGAGGGGCGCCTGCCGCTCTTGGTCACGCCGGCGGTCGACAACGTCGATCTGGGCGCGTGGTGCGAAAGCCACGCAGGCGAGGTCGAGGGTCATCTGGACCGTCACGGGGCAATCCTGTTCCGCGGCTTCCCGCTCACGGGCCCGCCTCAGTTCGAGGCCGTCGCCTCGACGATCGCCGGCGAGCTGTTCGGCGAGTACGGCGATCTGCCGCACGAGGAGACCGGCCAGCGGATCTACCACTCGACGCCTTATCCGCCCGACAAGACGATCCTGTTTCACAACGAGAGCTCGCACTTCTCCAGCTGGCCGCTGCGGCAGTTCTTCTTCTGCGTGCTCCCCTCCGCGGAGGGCGGCGAGACGCCGCTGCTGGACTGCCGCGAGGTGTACGAGAAGCTCGACTCTGAGATCGTCGAGGAGTTCGAGCGCAAGGGCCTGATGTACGTGCGCAACTTCTCCGAGGGTGTGGACGTGCCGTGGCAAGAGTTCTTCCACACCGACGACAAGGCCGCGGTCGAAGGCGCCTGCGAGAAGGCTGGGATGAGCTGCGAGTGGACCGAGCTCGGGCTGCGCGTGCGCCAGCTGGCCAAGGGCGTGCGCACGCACCCGCGCACGGGCGAGCGGCTGTTCTTCAACCAGGTGCAGCTCCATCACGTAGCCTGCCTGGACGAGGAGACGCGCACGGCGCTGCGCCAGCTGTTCGCCGACGAGGACCTGCCCCGAAACGTCTACTACGGGGACGGCACGCCGATCCCCGACGAGACGATCGACCGGATCGGGGAGGTCTACGAGCAGCTGTGCGTCGAGGCTCCTTGGCAGAAGGGCGACCTGATCGCGCTCGACAACATGCTTGTCGCGCACGCCCGGCGTCCGTTCGGGGGCGAGCGCAAGATCGTGGTGGCGATGGGCAAGATGGTGCACGCCCACGACGCTGCGCCCGCGGCGGCGTAAGCGGCCGCGAGGCAAGGACAGCGCCCGGGCACTCGCGCTGCTCTAGTAGCCGCGGAAAGGCGACCGTCAGCGATGCCCGATCGACATGCTCTCGATCCACATGCTCTAGTCGTCATCTGCACGAAGGACCGGCCGCGGGAGGTCGAAATGGCTTGCGCGACTGTGCGCGCAAGCTCACCGGACCTTCCCATCGTCGTGATGGACGCCAGCGAAGGCGAGGCGACGCGTGCCGTATGCGAGAAGCTGGGGCGCGCGGATGGCGAGCGGGAGCTGCTCACGTACCGTCGCGCCGAGCGCCCGGGACTCGCGCGGCAGCGCAACGATGCGATCGCGCTGGTCAGGGAGATGGGCGTGGGCGTGGTCCACTTCATTGACGACGACGTCGAGGTGCTCGACGGCTACTTCGATGCCATCGAGAGACGCTTTCGAAGCGATCCCGAGGCGATGGGGGTCGGCGGCATCATCGTCAACCAGCCGACAGTCAACTACGTTCGCTTGAAGGCCTTCTTCCTTCTGGGCAGTCACAAGCGCGGCACTGTCCTCAGGTCGGGCCGCAACATTCTGGGTCAATACCCCGGCACCTCGGCCGACGATCGCGTCGACTGGCTGAAAGGCTGCAGCATGAGCTTCCGCGCCGGCGTCTTCGACGAGTTCGCATTCGACGACACGCTCGAGTCTCATTCTGTGGGCGAGGACTATGACTTCACGTACCGGCTCAGTCGCAGGCGCCGTCTCGTCGTGGAGCCGGGCGCGAAGTGCGTACATCACTTCACTTCGACCATGCGCGTCTCGCCTCGTGTGTATGCGCGGCTGCGCTTCGAAACAACGCATCGGTGGGTGAAGCGCCACAGAGCTCTCGGCATGTCGCCAGCCGCCTTCTGGTGGTCGGCGATCGGGGAGGTGGTCTTGGGGGTCGGCCACGGCCTCGTCCTTCTCAAGCCCAAGGGGTTGCAGGAAGCGCTCGGGGTTGTCGACGGCATGCTTGCGACGTTGCGGGGTCAAGCCTGACGACTTGCACGCGCCTGGATGCTCCGGCGACACGCGCTCCCGGTCGCCATCGGAGACGGACTCTCTGTGCCGCGCAAACCGACCGCGACAGAAGACCCTCAGAGCAGGCCCACCAGCTGGCAGGCCGCGCGTGGGGTGATCGCCGGCGGCGTCAGATTGCCGTGGTTGAGCAGGTCGCGATCGCCTCGGAACGCGTCAAAGTCGCACCAGATTGTGGGCCTGCACGTCGCGGGTGATACCGCGGAGGTCGACCACCAGCCGTGCACCTTTTAGGACGACCTGATGGTCGACCTCTGGGTGGGCGGTGACAATCAGCGCTAGGTCCGCTTCCTCGAGAGCATCGTCTAGGGGCATGCTGCTCAGGTTGTAGTCGGCGAGAGTAGGAACGTGCGGATCGTGATAGCGGATGTCAGCGCCCAGGCTGCGCAGCAGGGCGATTATCTTCAGAGCGGGGGACTCGCGAATGTCACCGACGCCGGGCTTATAGCTGACGCCGAGGATCGCGATACGGGCGTCCTTCGCAGGCAGACCAGCGTCATTCAGCGCCCGCTCGACCTTTGCGACGCAGTGGTAGGGCATCTGTTGATTGACCTTGCCGGCGAGCTCGATGAACTCGGTAGTCATGTCGAACTCGCGCGCTCGCCAGCTCAGGTAGAAGGGGTCGACCGGCAGGCAATGGCCACCCATGCCAGGTCCGGGTGTGAAACGCATGAACCCGTAGGGCTTTGTCGATGCCGCATCGACAACCTCCCAGATGTCTATCCCCATGCGATCGGTGAGCATCGCCAGTTCGTTGACCAGCGCGATGTTGACGGAGCGGAAGATGTTCTCCAGCAGCTTTGTCAACTCGGCCGCCTCCAATGTGGAGACCGCGACGAGCTGGTCGCAGACAAGGCTGTAGAGCTGCTTTGCACGCTCGGCGCAGGCCTCGGTGAGACCGCCGATTACCTTGGGTGTGGTCCGGAGCGTGAAATCGGTGCGCCCTGGGTCGACCCGCTCAGGGGAGAAGGCCACGTGGAAGTCGCGGCCTGCGGCGAGGCCCGACTCCTCCAAAATCGGGACGACTCGGTCGCGAGTAGTCCCGGGATAGGTGGTGGACTCGAGCACCACCAGCTGATCCTGCTGCAGAATCTCGGCGAGCGCCCGGGTCGAGTCGATCAGCGGGCCGAGGTCCGGCTCGCGGTTGGCCGTCAGCGGCGTTGGTACGCAAACCACTATTGAGTCGGCCTTGGCCAACCGGGCATACCGGGTGCTCGCATGGATGCGGCTGGCCACATGTGCAAGCGTTGACGAGGATATGTCCTCGACGTAGGAGTCTCCGGCCTCGATCGCGGCGATCTTTCGTACGTCGATGTCAACGGCCACCACCTCGCAGCTCTCTTCGGCGAAGGCCACTGCCAGCGGCAGGCCGACATATCCCAGGCCGACGATGCCGACTGTAGTCATGAGTTGCAGCCGCTCTGTGGGTTCGCGGGTGCAGCCGTCGGCGACTTGTCGCGAAGGTGGCCTGAGGTAGCCATGTCTTTGAGATAACTGCTGGGGCTAGCGAAAATTTGCGATAAGGCCAGGCTTTGATCTGCGGTCTCGCGCTCCGCGGGCGGTCTCAGCGTACAGCTGCCGCAGACGGTCGTCGATGACCTCCACGCTTCGGGTGCGGGCACAGAATGCTTGGCCTCTTTCGCCGAGCTTCCGGGCCAGCTCAGGATCGGCCAACAGCTCGGTGATGCGGTCCGCAAGCTTGGACGAATTTTCGACCGGCACAAGCACGCCTCCCTCGCCGGCGGCGAGATCCGGGATCGCTCCGACCGGCGTACTGACAAAAGGCCTGCCAAGGCTCATCGCCTCTGTGAGGATCATCGGCATGCCCTCCGCACGGGCGGGGAGCACGACTACCCGCGCCTGTCGCAAGATGTCCTTCATCTCTGCAATTCCGGCCGAGGGCCTGACCTCGAGGCGCTCGGTGTCTCGGGGGCAGAAGTCGGCCAGAGGGCCGACCAGCAGGCATTGCGCCTGCGGACGTCGCTGCGCCACGACTCTCCATGCACGTTGCAATACATCCGCTCCCTTGCGCAGGCCGATCTCTCCGGCAAAGACGACTCTCTCGCCGGTCTCGTTTACCGGACAGGCATCCTTGTCGATGACCGCTGGGTTGGGAAGAATCTCGCAACGCACTTGTGGTGCGCGTTCGCGGACGACCTCGAGCACCCCTCGGTCGAGGCAAAGTATGAGATGGGCGCGGCGGAGCACGGCCGAGACGAGCCGCGGATGCCGACGGGCGAACGGCGTGAATACGGCCCCATGGAGAGTTACGACTACGGTCAGGCCCAGACTGCCCGCGAGTACTGCAAGCAACCCCTCGCGCAGGAACGAGCCTCTCTCCGAAAGATGTATGTGGGCTATGTGGCCTCTTCTTATGCGTGTCAGAGCCAGCAGCGACGCCGCTATAGGGCGTATCGGCACCGAGGATCCCGGTCGCCAGGTCGAATGGGCCCGGACGAGATCTGCGCCGATGCTGTGCTCAGTGAGCATGCGGATGGCGGTAGCCATGCCGCCGATCGTGTCCGGGTCCGGTCCGAAGTGATGCACGGTCAGCCGGTTCGTCGCCTCGCGCGAAAAGGAAGAGGCTTGTGCGTGCACGTTGCTTCAGTCCGCGCGCGCGGTGCCTCTTTGGAGGTTGCGGCTCAAGGCGAGCGCCGGAACCACAAGCAGCACGGCTGCATAGCAGGTAGGACTATTCAGCAGCGTGTTGTCTGCGAGTGAATTGATCAGGCAACCGGTGATGGCTACGAGCGCAATCGTCGAGGCGCTAAGCGCTTCCTGGCCATAGTGCGCCGTGAAGCGGCGTCGGCGAAAGATAGCCCTGATCATGGCGCCGAACGCTGCGAGCAGGATCACAAAGCCGAGGACGCCGGTCTCGACCAGGTAGCGCACGTATTCGTCATGCGGCGGCTGGCCGACAAAGCGGTCGTAGGGCTGCGGTGCGGTGGTGGTGGTCGTTCCAAGGCCTCGACCGAGCACAGGGGACGCTTCCCAGAGGGGTACAAGGGTTTCCCACTTGTGAAAACGCCACGCGAGCGAAGTGTTGGGATCTCCCCGTTCGGTTGCTGTGACGTTGATCGAGGACTCCTTGCTGATGCGCTGAGCGCCGAACGGTGTTGCGAAGAACACCACCGCTATTAGCGCGGCGACGGCAAATGGGACGGCCTTCATTCGAAGCGGGCCTCGATACAGCGCTCCGAGGGCGACCATCATGACCAGTAGCGTGATGAGACCGTCGAGGGCGTAGGTAGAAAGCGCCGCCGCGGCGAACAGGGCGGTCAGAGTGACATCCAACCGCCCCCGGCCGTGGTCGAGATATCGCCACAGGGACGCTGCCGCCGCCATGCTGAAGAACATCACGGCGCTGTCGGAGTGCGCAAATGTGCCGTGTGAGCGCAGGTGTCCCGAGACGAGCATCCCCGTATGGGTTGGCAGTTGGTAGAGAGCCAACAGCGCGGGAAGGACGCCGGCGGCCTGGATCAGGCGCGTGGCTCGAGGTGCAGTCGCCACGCGGGGAGCGTTGTATACGACCATTGCCAGCGCAAGGACCGATGCCTCGCGGACCCCCTCACGGAGCGTCTCCGACGAAGCCCCGCTGGTTGTGATCGCGATCGCCGTCCAGATGCACAGCCACAGCCCGCCGAGCGTCGCCGCGGGCACCCCTCGCCGGCGGGCGACCAAGAGACCGGCTGCCACGATCATCAGGGCCACGGCGATGACTCCCGACAGGTTCAGGCTGCCCGAGTGACGGCTGTAGGGCGAGGACCGGTCGTCGGTCAGTACGCGCAGCAGCAGCAGCAGCCCGAGCAGCGGCATCAGAAAACGATCGACCCGAAGTCCGGTCAGCGGCCAGCGGCGCACCGCGGGCAGTCGTAGCTGCGATTCCGAGGCGCTCATCGCTGCCCCGCAGACCCGATCGGCGACCCGTGCTCGCAGGCAACGGGGTCGATATGGACCACTGGCATGACCTAAGAACGTCGCGGCATGCAAATTCTTTATGCAGGGCTCGCAAGTTTCCGCACGCCTTGACGGTTCTTTGGCTCAGCGATTTCCCAGCGGCGATTTGTAAGGAACTCACGTGCAGCCAGGCCCCGAAGGCATTGATTTCAGGCAGATCATGGGCATCCTACGGCACCGCCTGCCGTTGATCGCTGCCTGTGTCGTTATTGCCACCGGCGCGGCTTACGGATTCTCTAAGCGCGAGACCAAGAAGTACACGACGACGGCATCGATCGTGTTCAACGACAACACGTTGAGCCAGCAGATCGCCGGGCTCGGAGTCAGCGCCAGCACCGCCAGCAGCTTGCTGGCCGAGCAGGCCGGCAACTTGGAACTCGTCCGAGGCAGCGGTGTCGCCGCGAAGACCGCAAGCCTGGTGGGCCATGGGCTCACGCCGGCAGATGTCGCGAGCAGCGTAAGCGTCTCCGGACAGCCAGAATCCGGTGTAGTCGATGTGACGACGGTCTCAACTTCGCCCGTGCTGGCTGCCAAGATCACCAACACCTACGCCCGTCAGTTCATAAGCGTGCAGCAGGTGGCCAATCGTCAGTACTTCAAGTCAGCGCTTGCGGCCGTGGAGAAACAGCTGGCGGCGCTCCCTCCGCGTCAGCGCGTGGGTCCGGACAGTCTGCAACTGCAGAATCGAGCGCAAGCGCTGCGGCTGCTGACAGAACTCGGCTATGGCAATGTCCAGGTCGGCCGGGAAGCGTTCATACCCAGCAGCCCGTCCTCTCCCAAAACATCGCGGAACACGGCGCTTGGTTTGTTCCTCGGTGTCGTGATAGGCCTGATCATCACGTTTGCGCTCGAGCGGGTCGACGGTCGCATCAGGCGTCCGGAGGATCTGGAGGCGATCTACGGACTTCCCCTTCTTGGCTCGGTTCCCAAGAGCTCTGCCCTGGCACGCGCTAATGGCAAGGACAGGATCGCTCCACCAGCCGAGGCTGAGGCGTTCGGCTTGATTCGAGGGCATCTGCGTTTCTTTGATGTGGATCGTCCTTTGCGCACGATCCTGATCGCATCCGCCGCACAAGGTGAGGGCAAGAGCATGGTCGCACGCAACCTCGCAGAAGCTGCGGCCAGACTGGGCTCCAGGGTGTTGCTGCTCGAGTCCGACTTGCGTCACCCAGTGCTTGCAGCTCAATTCGAAGCTCACGCTGGCCCTGGACTGGCCGACGTGCTGATCGGCACCGTGCCGATGAGTGAGGCGACGCAGTCAATCGGCTCGGGCTCGAGTCATGGCGGTGGTAACTTGGATGTGCTTGTCGCAGGGCCTGTGTCGCCCCCCAATCCGGCGCAGCTCTTGGACAGCCATGCGATGAGCGCCGTGCTCGAGCAGGCGAAGTCCACCTACGACCTGGTGGTGATAGACACTCCTCCCCTGACATCGGTCTCCGATGCACTTCCTTTGTTGGCCAAGGTCGATGGTGTAGTGATCGTGGGCTGGATCGGGCGCAGCCGGCGCAACAGCGCCGAGCGGCTTCATCAAGTGCTCGCGACGAGTGGCGCGCCACTGCTCGGCGTGGTCGCCAACGGCACAGGCTCGACCGGCTCCGGCTATCATGTGACGGGCGGGAGATCCCCGGCTTTCGTCCTTCCGCAGGCAAACGATGCGTCATCATCCGAGGAGCTCTTTACCGCACGCGACGCTTAGGTCATGGCCGTAGCCGTACGACGCGGCTGTGAATCCATCAGGGAAGCATCGTGTCGAGAGCTGTAAGCGCCAGGTCGGTACGTGCGAGTCGCATGCTGGTGATGGCAGCGCTGCTGCTCATGAGCACAGGTTGTACTTGGGTATGGGCGCAGTCCACCTCCAAGCTCGCGCGGGCGCAAATACCCACACTGAGAGTGGAAACGCGGAGGCTCGGCAGTTATTTTGCTCCTGGCTCGGTCGGCCTATCGACTGAGGCTCGGGCGCTTGACACAGGCTTGCTTACGTCCGGGCATGTCCGTCTCGTACGACTGATGCGTCTACTCGGACCGGCGGTACTGCGGATCGGCGGTAACACCGTGGACAAGTCTTGGTGGAGCAGCAGCGGCGAACGGCCACCGTCATGGGCGATCGACGTCGTCACCCCAGCCGACTTCACCGTCCTGCGTGGGCTCCTCGACGCCACTGGCTGGAGTGTGCTGCTAGGGGTAAACCTTGGGCACTTCGAACTTGGGCGCATCGCCGATGAGGCTCGCAACGCAAAGGAAATTCTTGGTGCGCACCTCATTGGCATCGAAATCGGGAATGAGCCGAACGACTTCGGTGTGCCGGGCAACAAGCTGCGGTCATTGGGATACGGAGTCGCAGAATACCTCCCGGAAGCCGAAAGCTACAGTCGGGCGCTCACAGCGGCCGCCCCGGGTGTTCGAGTATACGGGCCGGCCACGTCGACAGAAGGCGCGGACTGGCTGACCCAAATGGGCTCGGCTGCGAATATGTTCACGGAACTGACCCAGCATTACTATCCGATACGTGGGTGTACCCAGGCTGCTCCGTCGACTCCACAGCCGACGGCCGTGCCGTTGCTCTCGCCGGCGATTCGCGCGGAAGAGGATCGGATCTTGGAAGTGCTCACCAGCGCTGGACGCATTGCACACCGTCCTGTGCGGATTGGAGAGACCAACAGCGTCGCTTGTTCAGGCACCATAGACGCGAGCCCGACTTTCGCGGGCGCCCTGTGGGCGCTTGACTGGATACTGCGCTCCGCCAGCAAGGGCGTTCGCGGGCTGAACTTCCATGGAGGAGTGGGTGGCTGCGGCGTAAACAGCGAGAGCCCCATCTGTACCCCAGTAGGCAAGTCGTCGCAGGCTGGAGAAGTGACCGCGCAGCCAGACTATTACGGCTTGCTTGCGGCATCGCTGCTCGAGGGGGGCCGCTTCGCGCCAACCCACCTGACGCCGTCGTCCCAGTCGGAAGACCTGAACACATGGGCAACCGTCGCGCGCGGCGGCACGGTGACGATTGCTGTAGACAATCTCAGCAGCGAAGGCATCGCCCGTCCGCTGCGCATCTCTACCGCCGGCTATAGGGTCTTCACGGAGACGCTGATCGCGCCGTCCATCGTCGCCAGCACCGGCATCGTACTAGGAGGTAAATCGATAACCAACCTAGGCCAGTGGCGATCGCACATGGTCCGACTCGCATCCAGGCACAATTCGATTCAGCTCACCGTTCGTCCATCCAGTGCTGTCATCGTGATCCTGCATCGGATGCGTCCGCGTCGTTGAGGAACAAAGGATGCAGCGTAGGCACAAGCTCGCAGCGACAGACCAGAATAGCGTCGCGGTGAGCAATCCCGAGGACGGCGAATGCGAATGCGGGTCTCAACCGTTGGTCGACCGACGGGCAAACAGGCCGCGCGCCACGAGAACGCTGAATTGAGTGTTGGTGATGAGATAGCGCCGCAACATGCGCCGCGGCTCCTGCATGAGGCGGTAAAGCCACTCGATTCCCAACTTTTGCCAGAGGCGCGGTGCGCGTCGGGTGACGCCGGCGACTATGTCGATCGACCCGCCCACTCCCATGACAAACGGCACACCCAGACTTTGCCCATATGCTCCGAGCCAGCGCTCCTTGCGGGGAGAGCTCATCGCGACGAAGAGGATGTCCGCTTTGGCACGTCTGATCGCTTCGACCACCTGGGAGCTTTCGTGTTCGGAGAAGTAGCCGTTCCAAGATCCGACGATGTGAAGTCGGGGGTAAGTGCAACGCAGTTTGTCGAGGGCCGTTCTCAACACCTCCTCGCGGGCTCCCAATATGTAGACTCCATAGCTTTCACGCTCCGCCATTTCCATCAGCCCGAACATCAGGTCGATTCCGGCGACGCGCTCGGGGAGTGGGTCTTTGAGCAACCGGGACGCCCAGACCACCGACTGGCCATCGGCGTTGACGAGCCCACAGCGATTGATGACCTGCCGCAGCTCATGGTCGTGACGCAGGCTTACCAGCTTGGCGGCGTTGATGGAGACCTGCTGCACGAAGTCGCCGGCCTCGATGATCTCCCTGCACCGATCGAGCGTTTGTCGCATGTCGAGCCTGTCGATGGCACAGTCGAGCACCGTCGCGCGGTCACGGACCCCGGAGACGTTGCTTGGCTCGGCCACCATAGCCCGAAAGACTATCGTCAAGAGTCATGAGCGAGACGAGGCAGTTGGAACGAAAAACGAAGGAGGCCGGCAGTGAGGCAGGGAAGCTCGACACGGGCGCATGTTGGCTCGAGCTCGCGCTGCGCAGCGCGTCCCTGCGCCTGATCCAACTCGGGTCAGCCGTCGAATGGAGGGGACCAGACCCTTACGACGGCCTGTTCGTTCGCTGGCCTGGCCTGCTGGTCGGCGGGCGCCGCCGCCGACAGCTGTTGATCCAGCTCCATGCCCGCTCGCCTTTGGACATCAGGCGGCTCTATCGCCGCCGGCACTCGCTGGTTCCCAAGGCTCCGGCTCTGCTCGGGCAGGCTGCTGGCCGGCTGGTTGCGGCGGAGGACGAACAAAGCGAGCGGCTGCACCGTTTGGGGCTAGACGCCCTGGAGACCTTGGCGGAGGATATGAGCTGCGGTGACGATGGGTGGGGCTACCCGTGGGACACGCAGACCCGATGGAGCTACTACCCAGGCGGCAGTCCAAACGTGGTCGTGACGGCATTCGCCGCGAATGCGTTGGCCGAGGCCTCGGCGGTGTTCGGCAAGCCGGCTTGGCATACGCGTGCCGCGAGCGGGGCCGCCTGGGTGGCACGTGACTTGTTCCAGCCCGACGAGGGTTATTTTGCCTATCACGGGCATAGCGACCGGCTTGTGCACAATGCCAACCTGCTGGGCGCCGCGCTTGTGCACGAGCTTGGGCCGGATGATGCGCGTACGGCCTCGGCCGTACGCGCCGCAACCGCACGCACTCTCGATGCTCAGCTGCCAGACGGCACCTGGCCCTATGGAGAGGCCGCCGGCCTGGAATGGGTGGACGGCTTTCACACCGGATATGTGCTGGACTCGCTGTGCCGCCTCGAAGGAGTCGATCCAAGGATCCCCTCGGCCATCGAGCGTGGCGTACGCGTCTACCTGGCCGACTTCTTCGACGAGAGGGGGCGCGCACGGCTCTGGCGGGGAAGGCGCTATCCCGAGGACGCTCATAGCGCCGGCACTGGCATGACTGTCTTGGCTCGGCTGGCACACCGGAATCTCGTGCCGGTCGAGAGCGTAAGCCGCGTAGCCGAATATACGCTGACTCGGCTCATCCGCCGTGACGGCAATGCCGTGTTTCGGCGGGGACGGTGGGGAGCAGCGCGGGTCTCATACATCCGTTGGTGCAATGGACCGGTGGCGCTCGGGTTCGCATCGGTCGCAGCCCTCTTGGCGGAGCGCCGATAGGCGACGGTTCAGCCTGTCCGGCTGACAGTGCTTTCGATCCTGTCCACCAGTTTTTCGGCATAAAAATCTTGAAACAAAATCCCGCGATCGGCCGCGTGCCCCCTCAAACGCTCTTGCGAGCGGTATCCAGCATCAATGGCGCCCACGCCGGAATCTCCCCCACAAGCCGATTGCTCCTGGCCAATTCGCTTGCGGCGATCTGGATAGCCGAGACCATCACCATGTCCTGCGGTGGATAGCGGGACGCTTCCCCTCTAACCATTCGCCGCAGCGCAGCCCTGTACATGTCGGCATGACCCTTTTGGCGAAACAGCCTTCGCGACCGTCGATCCCGGCCGTCGCTGCGAGCCCGCATCTTCCAGAGGTCGTCTATCGCGATCGTCGTTCCGCCCTTGCGGATCTCTATCTGCTCCTGCACCCCTCGGATATCGTCGCCGCGACTGGTTGCGAATATCGACAGCAGCGATTGGTCCTCGAAGGTGACGATGAGCGCGCGCTCCTCGTCGACCGATCGCACGACGTCCGAGACTCTCGGCGACATCGTTAGCGAGACGGGCATTGGCGAGCCTTCCAGGAAGAAGACGGCCAAGTCGATCCAATGACAGAGGTTGCCAGTGATCCTGGTACCTTGATTTGGCCATAGATACCAGTGGTCCGATTCGAGATCTATCTCCTTGACCGTGCATGTCATCGAAATCGGTCCCGAGTCGCGTCTGAGACGGGAGCGAGCGCTGAGAACGAGGGGGTGGTACCTTCGGTTAAAGCCGATCTCCACCATTCCCGGATACGAGGTCATCGTCTCGGTAAGCAGCCTGACGTCATCGGCAGTAACAGTAGGCGGCTTCTCGACGAACACGCGGTGCCCGGCCGCTGCGGCGATGCTCGCAAGCCGAGCATGTGAATCATGGGCGGTGGCCACGACTACGAGCCCCGGCCCCGGAAGCTCGGCGATAGCCCGCTCGGAGTCCGTGGTCGCCAAGGAGAAGCCGTATTCGCGGCCGACCGTCGCAGCGATCTGGGGCTCGCGGTTTGAAACGGAGAACAGCGACAGGGCAGCCGCGCGCAACGCCGGGATGACCTCGGTTCGCGCATAGTCGCCACTTCCCAGAAGAGCTACCGGAAGTGCGCGAGCGCTCCGTTGCGACCTGTTGAGCAACAGCGCCGTGCCGGTAGGGCGATCGCCCCGTTCTGGCGGTCTGATCGAAGCCAGATCGGATACCGGAGGCGCCTGCGTGGCGCTGCGCTGCTCGATCGCTTCCTCCAGGCAGCTCACGAGCTCAGACGGCGGAGTCATGGCCGAATAGAGATAGTTCTGTCTCCCGCTGCTGAGCAGGAGGGCACGTTTTGACGCCAAGAAAGATGCTGCCCGCAGCAGTTCGTCGGGTGTGCACCCTCCCTGAATCTCCTTGACGAGATCTCGATGTACTGCTATTTGCTGGCATGCCGGTGGCACGCGACAGCCGAGGGCGATAACGGTCTGCGATGCAGCGGTTCGGCCGAGAAAGAGGGCAACGCGAAAGTCGCCCGTGAACCGACCCTCCTGCCGCTTGGTCCGAACCTTGCGCAGTGTGCTCCGTGGGCCATCGGTGCGAAAGAACGTTGCCACCTTGAGCAGTGGCTGACGCGTGACGCGACCGGAAGGATTCTCGAGTCGGACTATCGGCACGGACAGCTCGACCCTGATTGACACCGCGTTGTCGGGTGATTCGTACTCGGGGACGTCGATCCACGATTCGCCCCAAAGCATTTGCATCGGACGGCAGTCTAGTCAGTATGGACGCGAGGGCCAGCCTCCTCGCGTCCATATACAATGGGCATCCCGTGAAGCAAGTAACCCAGCGGCTGCGCGACGGATCGATCTCCGTCATAGAGATTCCTTCCCCGACAATCCTGCCTCATGGGGTGTTGGTCGACGTGCGCGCGAGCCTGCTGAGTGCTGGTACCGAGCGCAGTAAGGTCAAGACGGGTCGGCAGAGCTTGCTCGGCAAGGCCCGCGCGCGACCCGATCAGGTGCGCCAGGTGATGGAGAAGGCCCAGCGCGATGGGATCGCCGAGACGTTTCATGCCGTGCGCTCCCGCCTCGATCAGCCTTCCGCTCTGGGCTATTCGGCAGCCGGCGTCGTGTTGGCCGTGGGCTCGCGCGTGCGCGACCTCGCGCCAGGAGATCGCGTCGCCTGTGGCGGCGCCGATTACGCGGTGCACGCAGAGGTCGATCACGTGCCGTCGAATCTTTGCGTGCCGCTGCCTGACGACGTCGACTTCGAGAGCGCCGCCTTTGCGACCGTCGGAAGCATCGCGATGCACGGAGTGCGCCAAGCAGACGCACGACTGGGAGAAACCGTGGCGGTCGTCGGCCTTGGCCTTGTCGGACAGCTCGCCGGGCAGCTTCTTCGTGCCGCCGGCTGCCGTGTAGTCGGCGTCGATCTTTCCCCGGCCCTTCTCGAGCGCGCTCTAGCGGTTGGAGCCGCCGATGTCGTGTTCGAGCGCTCGGAGCTGACGGACGGTCGCTTGCCCGCCCTCGCCAGCGATTGCGACGCGATCGTCGTCACGGCGGCGACCCCTTCGGACGATCCTGTCCGCCTCGCGGCCAGTCTGGCTCGTGACAGGGCCACGGTCGTGATCGTCGGCGACGTTGGACTGGCGATCCCGCGGGCGCCCTACTACGACAAGGAGCTCGATCTCCGTCTTTCCCGCTCCTATGGTCCAGGTCGCTACGACAGCGCCTACGAGGAGCGTGGCCTGGACTATCCCATTGGCTACGTCAGGTGGACCGAGCGACGCAATATGCGCTCGTTCGTTGAGCTGGTGGCCGGCGGACGATTGGACGTCAAGGGCCTTGTGACCAATCGGTTCCCGATCGAGGAGGCCCAGTCCGCCTACGAGGCGCTTGTGTCGGCCGACGAATCCCCACTGGCAATGATCATCACGTACGGCGAGACCGCTCTGCCGCCCGGCCAAGCCGGCTCGACACGCGTCTGGACGCCGGCATCGGTGCGTCCCTCGACCGGGATCATCGGAACCGGCAGCTTTTCTCAGGGCACAGTGGCTCCTGGGCTGAAGCGGGCTGGCTTCGAATTGAGCGCCGTGGCGAGTGCCTCCGGTCGGTCGGCGCATGCGATGAAGAGCCAGCTTGCGGTGCAGAACCTGCTGTCGCCTGACGAGCTATTGGCGGATCCGTCGATCGAAGTCGTGGCGATCGTCACACGTCACGCTACGCACGCGGCGTACGCAAAGGCTGCTTTGACTGCGGGCAAGGCGGTCTTCGTGGAGAAGCCGGCGTGCTTGACGCGGGACGAGCTGGACGATCTGATGCGGGCCACCGCCGATGGCCCGCCGCTCCTAGTCGGCTTCAATCGCCGTCATGCTTCGCTTGCTCAAGACATGCGCGCTCATGTTGCCGGCCGCGGTCGGCCTGTCGAGCTGCTCTGTCGTGTCAATGCCGGCGTGCTGCCGGATGGTCACTGGTTGAACGATCTCGAAGATGGCGGTGGCCGCCTGCTCGGCGAGGGATGTCACTTCATCGACTTCGCCTGCTGGTTTGTCGGGGCGCTTCCGCACCGCGTGAGCACCACGATGAGAGCGGCCCCCGACGAGCCCCTGGCGGCGGCGCAGAGCTTCAGCGTGACGCTGGATTTCGACGACGGGTCCATCGCGACCATTCTCTATGGCTCCGGCGGCTCCACCCGCTTGGGCAAGGAGTATTTCGAGGCTCACTCCGGCGGTTGCTCGGCTGTGCTGGAGGATTTTACGACCCTCCGTACCTACGACGGACGCAGAAGCAGAAGGGCGCGAGGAAAAGGTCGCGACAAGGGCCACGACGCCCAGTTCAAGCACCTTTTGCAGCTGGTGAGAGGGGCTACCTCGGAGCAGATGCCGACGACATTGCAAACGATGTCGATCACCCTGGATGCGCTCAGCTCCGCTCTCCAAGGATCGCCTGTGAGCAGCGCACACGATATATGCCGCAGCTAGGACTGGCCGGTCGGTCGAGTATGACCTCAGAGCCCAGAGTCTTGCGAGTCGTCGGAGACGACCGCAGCGGGACCACGGTGATCGGAACCGTTCTCGGGCAATTGCCGGAAACGACGTTCGTGGGTGAGTTGAGCCAGGTCTGGCGTGCCTTTACCACCGAGGGGTGGCAGTGCTCCTGCGGCGAGCCCCTCGCTTCATGCTCCTTCTGGGTAACGGTGCGAGAAAAGAGCGGCATAGACGCCGACGACGTCGATGAGCTTCGCACGATCACGGAGGGCCTGCGTGTGCGTCCGGCGTCGCTTGCGCGACTGCTCGGCCCCTCCATCGGGGCCGCTCAGGCCAAGTATGCGACCGCCTTGGCCCGTGTCTACAAGGCGATCTCAACGGCTGCGAAATCCACGCTGATCATCGACAGCAGCAAGTCTGCGCCTGAGCTGCTGCTCACCGCCCGCACGCTCGCGCTCGACCTCTCGGTGCTGCATGTGGTCAGAGACCCACGGGCCATCGCGCACTCGCGCAGCCGCCGGATTCCCGCGAACAAACCTGGCTCCCAGTGGATGGCCTCGGAGGGACCGATCACGAGCTCGATCAGGTGGACGACGCGCAATCTGCTAATCGAGCTCGCATGTTCTCGATACGCTGAGAAGCGGAATCGCATGCGCTACGAGGACTTCGTCGCCGAACCGAGTGAGCGCATACGCGCGCTTGCGCTCGGACGCGAAACCTGCGGAGTGGTCGAACAGCTTAGAGAGGGTAGGCTTACCGTCGGTGTTCGTCATGCTCTCGATGGGAACACTCGCGTCCTGCGCAATGTCTCCACTTTGGAGATTCGAGCCGATGACGAATGGCGATCGAAGATGCCGCCGTCGCGCCGGCTCGCGGCGACCATGCCGGCCGTGCCGCTGTTGTGGATGTACCGTTACGGATCGATCTAGACTCGCTCGCTTGCGCGGGTGCGGGTGTGCTTGACCTGCGGCTCCGGCGCAGGTTGCGACATCTGACGGGGGATTATCGAGCCGGATGCCAGGCATCCGCTCGAGAACAAGCCGATGACGAACATGAAGAGGACCGAGGAGGGCAGCGCCGCCACGCCAAACGAGGTGACGGCGGCCCCCACCAGGCCAGCGGCGGCTGGCACGACCGGCAGTGGCCCCGAGACATGACGACTTCTGATCAGGCGCGTCAACGCTCCCCCGAAGATCGCCACGATGCAGGCAAGGCCCAGCCATCCTGTCTCGATTGCTATCGACAGGGGCCAGTTGGCGATGTCGGTATAGAACGTATGACCTCGTGTAAGCAGCGGAAGGAGGGAAGGGTTGGCGCTGATGCTCGCTCCGGACCCGTAGCCGAAACCGAACAGCGGCCGCTTTGCGATTGCTTTGATGCCAAGACCCAGCAGTTCTGAGCGTCCAGTCACATCTGCCGACGCTGCGGTTCCCTTCTGGGTGGATTGACTCAAAAATTCCCGGAACGACGAGCCACTCGATCCCGGCATGGCCAGCACCGCCAGCACAATGAGAACTGCAGACATAGCCGCCTTCGTTCGCGCTTTCGCGCTCGACTGCAGCAACATGAAGACGAGTCCGCCGGCCGCCAACCCGATGATGGGGGAACGCTCCTGGGTCGCGAAGATGCCGCCGGCGATCAGCAGGGCAACTGCCATAGCCCACACTGCACCCTGTCGCCGCGCCGCATCCACGGTGATGAATACCCCTAGGCACAGGAACATGCCCAGAGCCAAAGGATGCTGCCAGCCTGCGTTGGCTCGCAGGTTGCCTGCCCGCTTGTATTCGCTCAAATCGTAGACAGGCGCCAAGAATGCCTTGTGGCGGATGAATTCCAGTATTGCTATCGCGCCGAGCAGGCACGATCCGACCATCACACCGCGTAGGACACCCCGGAGCAACTCGTTGTTGGCTCCGAAGGAGCATCCCACGGCGTAGGGAAGCAGGACCAACAGTAGAAACAGCGGGATGTCCTGCGTCCGGTGATTCAAGGCCGCTCCGATCACCACTACTACCGTGTAAAGCGTCCACACGGGGCGAAACGACAGGCGTGCCCTAATGCTTCCACGTGCAACGGCAAACGTCCACTGGAAGCCGACGAGCACGAGCATGAGAATGCGTGGGGTTATCGCAAGTCGGGATATATGAAAGAGCGTTGGAGAGTCGGGCATAACGCAGAGTAGGACCGTGGTAGCCGTCACGGTGCGAGCCGAAGGGGTGCTGGCCGCGATCGCGATGACGCAGCCCACTGCCATGATCGCTGTGCCGTATACGGGGTTCAGCGACAGGCAGACGGTGCCGAGGGCGACGAGAGCACCCAACGTCACCTTGCGGATCGAGAGATTCGCGCCCGCTCGAGGCGCTCCGATGGCCGTGAGGTCATACATCGGCGGACACAGCCGGTAGGTATCCGTAGGCCGCAAGCAACGGTAGGGTAAGCCCGACGACCCGAAGCCGATCGCGTCGCACCATCGCGGTGCGCCACTCGTCGTCCAATTTCAGCTCGAGTGCCTGTCCGGTGAAGCGAACGGGATTGCCGCCAAGCGAATGCTCGTTGGCAAAGTCAAGCTGAAGGTCGGACGAGGAGTGAAGCCCGTTATCTCTGGCAAGCAGGCGGCCGATCCGATCGAGCTCGCGCATGGGGTTTCCGACATAGCTCTCGTACCGCACCAACACCTGCGGCACCGACCGGGTCCAAAGCAGGTGAAACGGAAGATTGTTGAGCGTCCACTGGAATGCCGCCCGGCCGGAGGCGGCTTGTGGCATTAGCCGCCGGTCGCTCACCTCTGGGCGCACCACCTGCTTCTGAAAAGACCAGGCCACGCCACGGCTGTCGCGGACCAGATGAATCACGCGCGGCTCGAGCTCACGCGATTGTGCCAGTACAAGTGCCTGGGCGGGATGCTTTGAGGATTCGACGATGAGAGATCTACCGGAAACCTCCAGGAGCGCTCGGTACAGGGAGACGAGTATGTCCCGATATTCGCGGAGCCCAGAGGCAAATCCAGGGTCTCTAAGCCGCGTCATCCGTGGCGCGATCAGCATTGGGAACGTCCTGAAGCGGTCGATCCTTCTCTGGAGGTTGACGAGCCTATGGAGAGGAAGCGTGTCCCACCCGCCAAAAGCCTGCTCGCCTACACTTGTCCAGAACTCGCACGAGCGGAACTGCTCTCCACAGCCACAACGCTGGTTCTCGATCGGTCCGCGGTGCCAGATGTCCTTGAGCTCGCCGACAACAACGCCGTCGAAGGCGTGCGCGGTCAGGTAGGCGAGGATCGTGCTGCCACTCCGTGGCGAGCCACCGATGTACGCGATTGGTATTTGGGGCCCTTTACTGGTCATCCGCTTACATCGTTGTTGTTGCCCACGACGCTCCCCTGCGCGTTGACGGCGGAGAGCGCCAGATGCGACATGCCGTGCGGCGCACTGCGATCGAAGGCGCTCGTCTCGGACGGCTGCCTCGTATCGGCATCCGCTCGTGCGAAGAAAGCCAGCGCAGAGGCGCGAATCCCCAGCCGCTTCCGTGTGAGACGGTAGAGCCAGACATTCCACACAACCATGCTGACGGTGGTCGCACTTGCCGCTCCCACCAGCCCAAACACCCGTGTACTCGCATAGCACAGGCAGACGTTGACGACTGACGTTATGCCGTAAACCTTCGCCGTGTCGTCCTGGTGTCCGGTCATGCTCAACAGGTATCCGACCGATCCGCAGGCGGCGTTGACCAACTGGCCAAGCAAGAGCACCAGCAATGCTCCGCGGGCCGTGACGAAGTGGGGCCCGAACAGGCCGAGGACGTACGGAGCCAGCAGAGCTAGCCCGGCGGCGATGAAAAGTGTCGGCCAGAACACCCACTGAGTCGAGAGCGCGACGAATCGCTGGAGCGTGACCCGATCTTTCTTAGCCTCCAGCTCCGAGAACAGCGGCGCCGCGATCGCGTTGACGGCCACCAGCAGGTAGCTGACCAGCATCGCGGTCTTGCTTGCGGCTTGGTAGAAAGCAGCGTCGCGAACTCCTCGTGTGGCGCCCACGATCAGGAGGTCCGCTTGACTCAAAGCCAGTTGGAATCCGGCCACGAGAAGCAGGGGGACCGAGACCCGCAACCAAACGCGCTTGTCGTAGATGGCCGCCTTTGCCGGCTCGCCGTCGCGAAGCACCTCATGCACGAAAAACGCCTGCAACGCGGTGACTACGACGTAGACGCCAATCGTTATCAGCAAAACGGTCACCGCTGTGAGCCGTCCCCACTCCAGCCAGCATGCACCGGAGATGAGCAGGATCGCCAGAGGCCTGAGCACCAGGGCCGGCGCGTATGCCCCAACTATCCTGCCGCCGGCACGTATGATCGCCGAGTCGAGGTTGATCAGCGCGCCGACCGGTACGAGCCACAGCGCTACGAGCGTTACCGCCGATGCGTCGTGTCGACCCGGCGCGACGACCGTCAGCGCCACAACCGACCCGATCGAGGCTATCGCGACGCTGATCGCAAGCGTCAGTCGTTGGCTGGAGCGGATGAGACCGCGAAGGCGCGCGCCGTCTTTTGTCGTGCGGTACTGAGGGATGAAGCGCAGCATCGACTGGGGGAAGCCAAGCCCAAGGAGAATGCCGCCGAGCGTCGCCCAGGCCAGCGCATACACGTACACGCCGAACGAAGAGGTGCCCATCCACCGTGCGAGCGCCACCTGCGAGACGTAGGCCAGACCGGCCCCCGTGACCTGCAGCGCGAATGCGACGGCCGCTCCACCGGCAAGTCTTGACGTGTTGAGCATCCTGTGAACCTACGCCTCGTCGCCTGCGGTGGGAAGCACGGCTCCTGGTCTCATTTTCCTGCGCCGTCTGTGGTGAACGATCCCGGCTACGCCTGCGGCGACACCGAGTGCTTCCTCGAGCGATTCGCCGTCGGCTCGCACGACTCCATACCCGCCGCGAAGCATGAGGTCGCCGAACACCGACCACCAGAACGCTGCACGGGAGAGCCCCAGATGACGCCACTCGCACACCCTGCGGTGGATGATCTGCGTGCGCTGGCGTGCATGCTCGCGGCGCGAGTAGCGCGAGCTCGGAGCAAGGTGATGCACGCACTCGGCGCTGGGCTCCACGGCCAGCTTGTGGCGGCGGCTCAGCCGGAAACTGAAGTCGTAATCCTCGCCAAGCGAAGCTCCTTCCAGGCGGCCATCGAATCTGAGTTCGGAGAAGGCAGAGCTTCTGTAGCTCATGGAGCAGCCGTTCAGCCATTCGACGCGATCCGACGCTGACGTGCCGGGGTACTGGCCCAGCATGTTGCGTCCGGAGCGCAGAACCGAGCTGCGACGTCGACTCGCCAGCATGAAGACCCGCTTGAGGGTCAGAAAGGTAACCCGAGGCTGGTTGACGATCACGCCGCCCACGCCCATCACCGATGGATCGCGGCGGAATCTGCTCTCGATCGCTGTGAAGTATCCCGAAGCAACCTCGGTGTCGTCATCGATGAAGTGAATCAGGCGGCAGCCGAGACCGCGGCATATGTCGATCGCCTCATTGCGCTGGCGCGCCAAGCCGGCTTGGCGCGCGTAGCGGTGCGTGAGCTTGAGAGCCTGCCCGTGACGCCGCTTGAGCCGCTCGCAGGCATCCTCGGTCGCACCGTCGGCGCTGGCGTCCACTACCAAGATCGGTAGGTCTGGAGACGCGGCGTGGGCCGCGGTACAAGACATCTCGACCTCATCCGCTCGATTCTTCGTGCATATCACGACTATGCTCTCCACAGCCCGCCCGGCGCCGCTCGGTGACTTGTCTTGGATGGGCAGCGCAGCGTCAGGCATCGGTAGCAAGCAGATCCAGGAGGTCGGCCGCAAGGCGCTCGGGCCGATAACAGTCCTCATAGCGTTTGCGGGCGGCAGCCGACAACGCCAGCCTGAGCTCTGGCTCGGTCGAGATTTGCAGCAGCGCGCGCGCAAGCTCTGCTGTATTGCCAGGCTCGACCAGCAAGCCCTCCTGCTGATCGCTTACGGTGTCCGGTATGCCGGCCCACCGCGTCGCCACGACGGGCAGGCCGGCTCCCATTGCCTCCAGCAGGACAAGGGGTTGCCCCTCTGGCGGATATTGAGTGGGGTATGCAAAGACGTTGGCCCAGCGATATTGCTCGTGCTTGGCGCTCCCAGTCAGCTCCCCGAGCAGATCGACTCGCGCGCCACCCATCCGCTCCAATTGGGAGATCTCAGCCCGCAGGCGTCGCTCGATCTCGGGCGTGCCCGAGCCGACTACCCGAACCTCCCAGCGGGCGGATGCCGTTCCCAGCTGTCGTAGCGCCGCGAGTAGGTCAAAACAACCCTTGTCCGGCAGCAGGTTCGACAGGTGCAGGATGCGCAGCGCTGTCCCGCGGTCGAGCTCTCGCTTTCCCGGTGAGCCGGCGAGCGGGTCCTCCACCACGTTGGGAAGGCAAGCGACGAGCTCGCTCGGGACCAGGCCATCGAATTGCGAGCGCAAGGAGGGCGTGAGTGCCCACGCGCGATGCGCCTGGCCGAGAACCCTGCGGATTACCCAGCGCATCGGCGGCCGGGACGTGCGGTAGAACCTGGCCAGTAGGCCCCCGTGCAGGTGGATGTATACGCGATGACCGCGCGCCCTGGCGACGGCGACGAACACGCTGTCGCGCAGAAAGCCCCAAGTGACCTGCGATATGGAGATGTGGACGCCGACGTTCCGTGCGCTGCGAGCAAGCATCCGGTCCAATTCCCAGGCATGGCGCAATCCCAGTGCGATGTTGCGCAGATCTAGGCGCCCCAATGTGGATATCGGCCTCGGATCGCGTATGTCAAGATGGCCCGCGCACAGCTCCAAGCCGCTGAGGGCTCCCAGCAGATGTCCTGTCATAACCGCGACGCCGTGTACAGGTGGAGGGCTCGCGCCGATGACCAGCAATGGCGCGAGCCCTCCACCTGTCTCCGGTCGTTGCCCGTACGGCTTCACCGAGCGACGCTCAGCTGTATCGCAGGGAGTGCGCGCTGGGAATTCCCGAAGCGGGGACCTCAGGCTAGTCCGAGCAGGGATAAGCCGGTCAGGATCTGCCGGTGTCAGTGGCCAACGAGTCGCCATCGCGCGTTGTTCAGCCGCTTTGAAGCAGAGCATCGCCGGAGGTCGCCATGGCGAAGGCTGGCGCTCTGGACCCGCAGATGACATCGCCGACACGTCCTGCGGCACGCCCGTCCCAGAGGTGGGGAGCTTCGGCGATCAGCTTGGGGCTTTCCAGAGCGGGGAGGATGTCGACGATGCGGTCAGGTGCCAGTCCAAGCAGGGTATTCGTTCCGGCTCTTACCGTCACAGGACGCTCCGTGTTCTCGCGCA
>Ga0105240_10003682_pt1 | contig 23703 bp, 8 predicted proteins | sample KBSC54metaG_FD_80426 | JGI IMG/M metagenome (GOLD analysis project Ga0105240, IMG submission 80426) | Corn rhizosphere microbial communities from Kellogg Biological Station, Michigan, USA - KBS C5-4 metaG | ecosystem: Host-associated > Plants > Roots > Rhizosphere > Soil | place: Michigan, USA...
AGCTGCGGGTGACCGGCCAATGCTCTCTGCCAGCCCTCCCTGCCGTTTTCCGCCTCGATGATCCTGTAGCTCTGCTTAAGATTGTCCTTCAGGTAGAACCGGAAATCTTCATTATCCTCGACCAGGAGTACGGTGGGCATGTCAAGGGTGATGATCTTCTCTTCCGTAGCCGCCGGGGTTTCAGCCACCGGAGCAGACTTTATCTCATCAGTCGCCTGTCCTTCCATTGCGGACTGTTCTTCATCCATCCCCTGTCCTTCCATCGCCGGTCCTTCCATCCCCGCTCCTTCCATCGCCGGTGCTTCCACCCCCGGTCCTTCCATCGCCGGCTGCAGAGGAAGGCGGATCGTGAATACGCTGCCCTTTCCTACCTCGCTGTCCACTTCGATAGTCCCTCCCTGCATCCTGACGAACTCTTTTGTGATGGAAAGACCGATACCCGTGCCCTGGTTGAGCACAGCATCTCCGGACGCATGCTGAAAGAACCTGTCGAATATCCGTTGTCGCTTATCCGCCGGTATACCGATGCCCGTATCCATGACCCGGATAGAGACCCACTTTCTTCCTGCTCCGGCCGGCTCATCCGCCCCATGGAGCATAATGGCGATCTCTCCGTCCTCCAGTGTAAACTTAAAGGCATTCGAAAGGAGATTGAACAGGATACGTTCGATCTTGTCGTGATCGAACATCGCGTAGAATCGCTGAATATCGCTGGTGAAGCTTAGCCGGATATGTTTTTTTTCGGACAGGTCGGCAAATGAATGTACCACGTCCTTTACAAAGGCCACCAGCTCGCCTTCCGTCAGCTGCAGCTTCAGCTCCTGCTCCTCCATTTTCCTGAAGTCCAGCAGCTGGTTGACCAGGTTCAGCAATCTCCTGGCATTCCTCCGGATCATGTACAGCCTGTCCTTCGATCTTTCCTGCTGTTGTTCCGACAGCAGCTGATCCACCGGGCCCATGATGAGGGAGATAGGCGTTCTGAACTCATGGCTCAGGTTGGTGAGGAATTTTAGCTTCATCCTGTCCAGCTCCCGTATCCGCCTGACCTCCGTCCGTTCCTGCTCCAGCGCAAACTGCCTCCTGACCCTTGAAAGCCCGCGATGCCGGCTATACATCAAAAGCCCGCCGGCCGCCAGCACATAAAAAATATAGGCGTATACAGTACGCCAGAAGGGAGGTCTTACATAGATCCTTATCGACCTGTCCCCTGCGCTCCATACGCCGTCGTTATTGCTTGCCTTCACCCGGAACACGTATTCACCCGGATCGAGATTGGTGTAATAGGCCGTATTCATCGTGCCTGTATAGTTCCAGTCCTTGTCGAACCCTTCCAGCTTGTAGGCATAATGATTCTGTTTTGGCAGCGTATAGTTCAGGGCGACAAAGCTGAGGGCGAAATTCTGCTTATAGTCAAGCCGGATCTCATCGGCTACGGAAATATGCTCCCTGATGGGCGATGCAGCCCCAGGCTGCACCGGCTTATTGGCTACCTGCAGGCCCGTGAGCACAATGGCCGGCACGTTCCGGTTGATCGTAAGCCGTGAAGGGTAAAAATAATTGAAACCCTGGAGGCCGCCGAACATCAGCTCCCCATCGGAAAGGCGGATACCCGATCCGTGTACGAAATTGTTATTCTGCAAGCCGTTGTAGTAAGTAAAGTTCCGAAAGGCCTTTGTCGCCGCATCGAAGCTGCTGATACCTGTATTGGTGCTGACCCATATCCGTCCCTGTGCATCCTCTACCACCTGGTAGATCGTCGTATTCTGAAGACCGTCCTTTTCCGTGTAGTTGATGAACTGTCCGCTGCCTTTGTCAAATACGCTCAGTCCTCCGCCATAAGTTCCTACCCACATCCGGCCCTTGCTGTCACATAGCAATGCATATATCTTATCGCTCGGCAGCCGGCTGTTGTTCTGATCATACACCGTGAAACTGTTGTCTTTGGGATGGTATACGGCCAGTCCTCCGCCATGGCACCCAATCCAGATATTGCCATCCCTGTCCTCCTCGATGGCCCTGATGTAGCCGTTCACCGGAAGCCTGAGGTCGCCGGCGCCCGCCGGCGCCGGCGTATATCTTACGATCACCTTATTGTCCTGCAGCACATTCACTCCCTGTCCGTTGGTGCCCACCCAGATCCGTCCCTTGCTATCCTCGAAGATACTGTATACATCGTCGCTGTTGAGGTCGCTTATACCCTGTCCCTTTCTCATATGCCGGGTCCTTCCCGTCACAGGATCCACTATGATCAGCCCATCCCCAAAAGTCCCTATATACAGCCGGCCATCACGGGCAGCTTTCAAAGCCAGCACCGCCAGCTGTTGTTTAGTCTTGCCGTCCGCCTGTAAACTATACCGCTGCAATGCTTCCGTCCTTCTGTCAAAGGTATAAAGTCCGCCCCCATCCGTGCCCACCCAAACCTTATCATTCCCCCACTCTGCAAAAGATGTCACGATAGAGCTCCTGGCTCCATTGTCCAGAAAGGCATCATTCAGCCTTACATCGAACAGGTTGAGATTTTTGTCATATTTATTGATCCCGCCCCGGTAGGTTCCCAGCCAGTAAATACCTTCCTTATCTATATAAATACTCTTGATGGACTTGCTTGTGAGACCATGGACATTGCTTTCATCAGGCAGATAGGTCACCATCTGGCCCGAGTTCGGCTCCAGGACATGCAGTCCTTGCATGGTGCCTACCCATAATTTGCCATCCCTGTCCGGCACGATGGCATTGATGGCCTCTGCCCCCAGCGCTTTGTTACCGGCTTCCATCTGATCATAGCCGGCAAACGATCTTCCATCGGGCATCATCATACAGAGGCCCCTCTCGGTACCTACCCATAGATGCCCGGAATTGTCCCCCGCAAGTACCCTGACATGATCATGTATAAGGCTGGACTTGTCGGAAGGATCATGTCTGTACTGTCTGAACGAATGAGTAGCCGATATATAAAGAAAGAGTCCATTGTCCGTCCCTATCCATATCCGGCCGCTGTTATCCGCAAAAACACAATTCAGGCTCAGGTCAGGAGATGATCCGCCGGTGTGATGTCCGATATCCATCCTGGTCAGCTTCCTGGTGACCGGGTCCAACAGATAAGGAGACGTGAACTCCGCTATCCAGATCTTCCCTTGATGATCGCTGCAAATCCCCCTGATCACAGCATTGGGCCCCATCCCCGACCGGTCATCCGAAGCCGGGAAATGCAGGAACCGGTCCTTTTTTCTGTCATACAGGCTCAGCGCCCCACCGCTGGTGCCTACCCACAGGTTGCCCAGGCTGTCCTCGCACAAGGCGAGGACCTCGTTGGCCCGAAGACTTTCGCTGTCGCCCGGTATATTACGATAGACAGTAAAATTCGTTCCGTCGAACTTATTCAGTCCGTCGTCCGTGGCAAACCACATCAGCCCATACCGGTCTTTCAGGATCGCATTGACAGCATTGGACAGCAGCCCGTCCTTTGACGTCAACGATGTGAAATTGATATGAGCAGGCTGCGCCCCGCCGGCTATGGCCAGCTGCATCATAAAAAGGAACAGTATGGTATTCTTTTTCATCACGTTCGCCTCAGGCCTTAACAATATAGTCGAATTATGATGAATTTAAACATTTTACTTACGGAACGATCCCGCACCAGTCAACGTCAAATTAATTTACCACAGGAGCAAACGTTTCGAACTTGACACCCCTGTCACGGATGACCAGCGTATCCGTAAAATTGTGCACCGACGTTCCGAAGTCGACGGTATATTTTAAATGCAGCACATCCCGCTTTTGATTGCCCCAGGCATCCCCTCCTCTTATAAACTCGCCGTTGCCGTTGACAGTGTATGAGGATGAAGGCAGGCCTTTAATATTACACTTGCCGCTGTTGTCGAACGTCAGCTGCAGTTGGAACGGCATGTCCAGGTTCATCCTGGATTTACCATTGAGCAGCAGGGAATCGCCGGAAAGAGATTGTGTACCTATGCTGCAGACCTGGTCCGTCTCGACATATTGTGTGTGATAAACAATATTTGTATCACCTGCATTGTCCTTTATAGCCTCCACACCTCTTCTCAGGTAGTTGCCATGCCAGGGATTGATATATTTTATGGCATACAGTGTATAATTCTTCGGCGTAAGAATGGAATCGGCATTTTTTACAGCATTCATCCGCAGTGGGATCACGAAGGTGTTGGTAATGGCCCTGGGATCAGCAAAAAAGGCATCTGTCAGCTCAACTTCCATTCCGCCCATGACGCTGCCTGATGGAATATGAATGGTCATGTCCTTTGGAAACGTATAATAATTGGTCGGCATGACAATGACATTGCTTCCGCCCTGGCCAAATGTAAGGTTATTGCAGAGCGCCGGATCCATGGATACGTCAATGGAAATGTCCCGGTTATTCGTGTAAACGCCGCCCATCGTCGCCATGATGGTAAACTTATGTTCATTATCCAGCGTGTTGTCGAAGATGTCGTTACCCAGGACCAATGTTCTTACAGGGGACTGGTAGGGAAAATACACCGAAGTATATTTATAGTCGGGGAAACTCAGCTCTTTATTGGAGCAGGAGCAGCAGACAGTCAAAATAAAACATGACAGGATCAATATCTTTTTCATTCTTTTCGTTTTAAGTGTAAATGACGTTACCACCCTTTGTTTTGCAGCAGGTTTTCCTTTAACACCTCATTATAGGGCAAGGGACCGTAATACATATAGTCGGCATACTGCCGGCTCTCGACGGGACTTACCGTGTAGCCATTGCCGGTAATGCTCACCCCGCTGGCCGGCTGGGTCAGACTTTCCTTCCATCTGCGCAGGTCCCAGAAGCGGAACCCTTCGAAACACAGCTCCAAACGTCGTTCATTATGGATCAGCGCCCGCATATCCTCTTTGGTGGTGAGGGCAGCCAGGTAATTGTCGGGTTGCGTTATCCCTGCCCTCTTCCGTATGGCGGCAATGACATCCCTGGCAGAGTAGGTATGAGCGCCCGTCCCGTCCGGCCCCCACGCTTCATTAGCCGCCTCGGCGTACGCAAGGAAGAGCTCGGTATACCGGATGTATGGAATATAATGCCGCTGGGTATTTGTATTGGCCGGGTTGACATTGACGTCCTCACGCAGCAGCTTACGCATATAATAGCTGGTCCGTGTCGAGGTGGCTATGGCGTTCAGACCGTCATTGGAGGTTCCTGTTTTCGTATAGATCGTAGCGCCTGCGGGGCCCATCTTGCTCCCATTCACTACGATGTACAGTGCCAGCCGTGGGTCACGATTGCTATATGGGTTGTTCGCATCATAGCCGGCGGCCGCATCCCCTATCGGATAACCATTGGCCATAGGAAAAGCGTCGACCAGGTTTTGCGTGGGGTTCACGCGCCCGTTGCCGAAGAGCGTGGGAGGATAATTGTCCTTTTCCAGGTTATTTCCATCACCTACGTTGGCTCGCCATAGGATCTCCCTGGGATTGACCCCTGAAGACACTCCGTTGATCTCGCCGGAATTCTTGCTGGCATACCAATATCCGCCATTGTTTGCCATGCCGGACAGGCCGCCGGTAAGATCGAGGGATGCGGCCGCATCGTCCGCCGCCTTTGCCCATGCCGGAGCCGCTGCCTGGCTGAAGGCCGGGCTTGCCGCCAGCAAGGACACTTTGGCCCGTATGCCCTTAACGATACGGGAAGTCATCCTTTGCCGGTCATAAGCGCCGAACACACGGTTGTAATCCGCCACCGTCGTCTTGCCGGCATATTTGGCGGGAATGTCCGAGCTTACGGCAATATTCTCGAAATCCAGCGGCAGACGGCTTTCAGCCGAATCGAGGTCCTTGTATATCTGCTGTACGCACTCATCGAAAGTGTTGCGGGGGATCGAAAAATCCGACTGCGCATTCAAAGGTGTGGTCAGGATAGGGATGCCCAGCAGCTTGCCGTCAGCGGTCCATCCCGCATGCGCCTGCAGCAAATAGAACATAAAGAGCCCGCGCAAGCCGAATGCCTCGCCTTTGATGCGATCATTGAACATCTCATTGGTGTATTTCCCCGTCGTAGCCCATGTCACCTTGTCTGCCTGTGAAAGCAGCTGGTTCAGGTACTGGATGGCAGCGAAGCCTCCCGTCCACTGTTCCATCGGGTTATTGATGGAAGACCATTTGCCGGTGGCCATCAGACGGTAGCTGTTGTTGGGATCGTTGGACACGGCATCATCCGTCGCTACATCGCTGAACGACCAGCTTCCCATGGGAAGCCGCGTATATCCGTTGAGCAGGAGCCCTTCCGCAAATGCGGCATTGTCATATATGTCGTTGAGCCCGCGGTTATTCTCGTCCGCGGGAGACAATATCTTTTTGCAGCCCGTGAAAACGAGGACCATGGCCAATATATAAATAATTTCTCTTTTCATATAAGCGCTGTTGTATTGATGTTCACGTTAAAATTCACCTTTAACGCCAAAATTGTAGAAGCGGGTCTGGGGCATGGCGCCGACGCTCATCTCCATCACACGCCTGTTGCTGCCCAGCATCAGCAGGTCGGTACCGCTGACATAGATATTCAATCCTTTTACAAAGGAATTCTTCAGCACATTGCCGGGAAGGGCATATGTCAATTGCACCTTGGATAGGGAAAAGCGGTTGGTGCTGTATGTCCAGTAGTCGGAATACCGGAAGTTGTTGTCACCGCTGGTAGTCGTCAGACGTGGATAGGTGGCTGAGCTCTTCGTACTCTCCGTCCAGCTGTTGCGGACGACCTCGGAATATTTTGCTGCTCCTGATACCCAATAATAGCCGCCGCTCCTGATGCCCGTACCACCGAAATAGGCCGTACCGAGAACAAACAGCGTAAAGCCCTTGTACTCAGCGGTGATGTTCACCCCCCCTGTCAGGGGGCTGCCCAGGCGTCCGATCTTAACCTCGTCACGCTCGTCGATCACGCCGTCCCCATTCTGATCTTTATATTTAATATCACCCGGTCTTACAGTCCCGAACTTCTGCGCGGCATGCGCATTGATGTCTCCCGCGTCGGCAAACAAACCTTCGCTCTGCAGACCGAAGATGGCATCAGTGGGTTTGCCGGCCCGGTTGCGATAGGCATCGGTGTACAGTTCATCGCGTTTGAGCGCTTTGCTCGTGACATAGGTCAGGGCCGTCCCCAGCGTAAGCCTGACATTGCCAATGTCCTGGTGGAAGTTCAGCTGAAGGTCGAGACCCTCGTAACGGTCAGCCTGGAAATTGGAATAGGGCACGAAGGAGGTGGGTGGATAGACGGTAAAAAAATAGCCCGGGTACTGGCTATAGTTTTGTACGGGTATACCGTCCTTCCTGATAAAGAACAGGGTAGACAGCAGGTCCAGCTTCTTTTTAAAGAAAGAGCCTTCAATGCTCAGGTTGACCTCTTTTCTCTTTGCGTAGGAAAGGTTCGGGTTCGCGCCGCGGGAGATCGTCGTTGCCTGACTTGTATAGGTGCCGTCCGCCCAGGAAAAGTAAGCCGTGGGAGCATATACCGCATCGTACAGGTAATAGCTGTTGATGTCGAGGTCTGTGTTGATGATGCCCGCCGACGCGCCCAGTTTAAGCCTGTCTATCCAGGCGGCATCTTTGAGAAATGCTTCTTCGCTCAACACCCAGCCCAGGCTGACCGTCGGAGAGAAAGCCACTCGGGTACGCGAAGGCAGTTTTGTGGAATTGACCAGGGCCCCGCTGAGATCCGCATAATACTTATGATCGAAGTTGTAGGTCAGCTGCAGGCCCAGGTTGGCATTCGTTCTATACTGGAAATCCCGCGTCTGCCGGCGCCGGAGGGCGTCCGCCACCAGGATGGCAGAAACGTTATGCTTCTCTTTAAAGGTATTTACGTAGTCGAAATGCATGCTGAAGTCGATGAGCTGGTCGCTCCAGGTGTTGCTGAGGTTCTGCGTGCCGGGCTTGCTGTCCTTGTTATATTTTATCAGCTGTGTGATGGAGTCACCGCTCCACACCGGCTCGTAAACCGCATAGGTATTGTTGAGCGTTTCATCATACATATTCGAATAATCGACGGTCATTTGTCCATGGAAAGACAAACCTTTCGATACGTTCCTGAGATCCACGTCTACCCCGTTCGTATACTGGAACTGACGGCTGGTGAAATTGTCGTAACCGGCGGCATACACATCCGCGATCGGGTTCCTGAGATATTGCTGGACGCCTCCCAGCAGGTACATCCCACCGATGACATTGCGGCTATCCTTTACCGAGGCCTGTGCGGCAGGTGAGGTTTTTGCAGCCAGACCGATGGGGATCAGCGGAGCGAACCGTTGCGGCTGCAGGCTGTCAGCCTGGCCCCAAAAATTACCCAATGCCCGGCGATTGTTGGAGAACACGGTGGAAACGTTGACATAAGTGCTGATGAAATTATTCAGCTTCAGGTCGATATTACCCCGCAGATTCAGCCGGTTATTCCGCTCATTCCTCCCTTCTCCAAAATTCAGCAGCGAATTCCGGCTTTGAAAGCCGGCCAGTGCATAAAAACGGGCGCGCTCGGTGCCGCTGGTGAATTCCGCGTTGGCGGAATAAGTATTATACAGCCTGCGCAGATACGCCGATGAGAAATAATCCACGTCCGGATAACGGTAAGGATTGGCACGGCTGGCAAAATGCTGGATCGTGGAGTCTGCATAGGGGGCCGGCAGGCCGTCGTTCAGACTTGCCTGGTTGTAGTAGGACATATACTCGGCGGACCCCAGATACTTTGGATAGGACTTGGGGACATTTATTCCCGTATTGACGCGCACACTGCTGCCGTGAACGCCTGCCCTGCCCCGTTTGGTCGTGATGAGGATCACACCGTTTGCCGCACGGCTCCCGTATAATACCACGGCATTGGCGCCTTTCAGAAAGGTAATTTGCTCTATTTCGTTAGTGGTTACGTCGCTCAACGCCCGGGGCTCACCATCCACCAGGATCAACCCTGCTCCCAGATTCCAAAGATTGCCGCCTCCGGTAAATGCCTCGATCCCCTCCGTGGGGTTAGTCCCATAATGCTTATCAAGGTACTGTGGCGGATTCAGCACGGAAACCGCGCCGCCCAGATCCTTCCGTTGCACATTCCGGTATGCCACATGCACCGTAGAATCAGCGTCCAGGCTCGTTGCGCCTTTCGAAGGAAAGGTTTGCCCCGCCGCCATCAGCACAAACATGAGGCTTGATCCGAAAAAAAACAGCTTTAATAATATATTGCTTTTCATTATTCTCCTTTTTTGCTTTAAAGTTATACTCCCTAGTACCCCGGGTTCTGGCTTAAAGATGGATAGAGGTTCACGTCACTGATCTTCAGCGGCAGCCAGTAGTTCTTATCATCGAATTTCCTTGTCACAAGCACCCGCTCCTTTATATTGATCGGTTTTCCGTTGACGTCCCTGTCAAAATCGATAGCTGTTTTTTCCCGGTATTTTGTCTGCCCCGCAAGAAGCCAGCGTCGCAGGTCGTTATATCGCATCTCTTCCTCAAAACCAAGCTCCATAGCACGCTCACGGATAATTTCACCCATGAACCTGTCTTTATCGGCGACATAGGAAGCACCCACCTCTCCGGCGCCGCAACGGTCCCGTATCTTGTTAACGGCAGCCTCCGGAGTAATATAATCCGGCCCCGTGCTGGTGGCCGAACCATATCCCTGCAGCACTGCTTCTGCATACATCAGGTAGACGTCCGCCAGGCGCATGTAAGACAAATGCATATAATTATTGGGGAAATTGTCGATATTATTGGCCGTCATGGGAGTCAGCTTCTTCAATAAGTAACCGGTACGGCCAATCGCGGAATTGTCCCGGCTATATCCGCCGTTGGACAGGTTGGCATAACGATATTTCTCTTTATCCGCCGGTGCGGAGCCTTTTATGATCTGGTTCCCGTCGATGACGATGTCATGGTAAAAACGCGGATCGCGGTTAACCCAGGGGTTGGCCGGGTCATAGCCCGAGGCGGGATCATCTATCGGCAGGCCGTTGGCCATCCCATAGTTTTCTACAAAACGGGCGTTCGGTGACGTATATCCGCCGCCAATATTCCCTTCGGCAAAAATTGAGCTTGGGCCCCAGGGGCAACCGGCAAACCACGAACTATAGACGGGATTCTGGAATATCGCCTCGGGATACCCGGGAATAAAGCTTCCCCCATTGGTGTAGAATAGATCGCTGTAATGGGAGTAGTCGATCAGCCTGACCCACGTCGCATGGCTGTCCACCAGCTTCAGCAGTTCCGCAAAGGCATCCGCTGCCTTCTTACAATAGTCGGGGCTGTAAGTAGCGCTCCATGTGGAGGCCCAATTCATCAATGGACTGCCCGCATACAGGTAATTCTTACCAAGATAGCCGAGCGCCATCACTTTTGTGATCCGCAGCTGGTTCTTGCCCAGCGTCGTCTTGCCGGCATTGGTGTTGTCCCAATCCACCGGCAGAAGGTCGGCGGCAGCCCTGAAGTCTTTGGCGGCAAGGTCGGCCATCGCCTGATAGCTCAGACGAGGCAGCTGCAATTTTCCGCCGGAAGATAACACCGTATCGATGTAGGGCAGGCCTCCCCAATAGGTCATCAGCTCAAAATGAAACCAGCCCCGGAAAAAGAGCAGCTGGCCTTTGATAAGATCTTTTTCTTCCTGGGTGCCATTGAGCTTGTCCAGGTTGGCCAGCCCTAAATTGGCTTTGTGGATCCCATACCAGGAATTGGGCCACAGACCTTTCCCAAACCCGGTTCCGGGATCCGTATTATAGGAAGGGGCGTCCAGCCAGGAGATCCATTCGGCGGTGGTCCAGGACCAGCTGTCGCCGTTGTCAAACTGCTCGTTTAGCCACGTCACTCCCGTCTTGTGTATGATCTCATCGCCCAATAACCAGTCGCAGGCCCAGACCTTACTCGTAAACTCCGGCACCGCCGAATACAGCTCCTCCGTGAAGCCCTGAAAATTGGTGAAATTGATAAAGGCATCCGTCGGTGAAACGTCTGCACCCGGCGCCTTATCGAGATATTTCTTACATGCAGTCAGTCCCGCCATAGCAAAAAAGGCAAGACAGATGACAATTATATGTGTATGCTTTTTCATATAGCTTGGTTTAAAAAGTTATATTACAACCCAGGTTGATACGCCTGATGGTAGGATACGCGGTGGATGCGCCCATGCTCACTTCCCTGTCGTCGGGCATCTTTGTCCATAGCAGCAGGTTGTCGCCATTGAGATACAATCTGAAAGCATTGATCCCGATCCTCTTTAGCTGGGAGAGCTTGAAAGTGTAGGCCACCTCCGCATTTTTGAGCCGGATATAGGAACCATCATATAAATAAGTCGTTCCATAATAGGGCATTGCGCTGGCATAACGGGGCACAGGAACGCTTGCATTCGTATTGGACGGTGACCAATAGGCCCCCTGCTTGTATACATTATCGTAATGATACTGGCCGCCGAAGCTCAGCAGCTGCAGGTAGCGGTTGGCGTTGCTTACCGCATAGAACTGTACGAAGACGCTGAAGCCCTTCCATTCCGCACCGACCGTAGCATTATAGGTATTCTGCGGCCGCTCGGGATATCCCGCAGGCACTACGTCCTTGTTATCTATTACCCCGTCACCATTGTAGTCGACCATATTGAGATTGCCGGGCAGCTTCTGGTTGTCATAAGTGTTCAATTGTGTGCTGCCGTATACCTGGTCCCAGTTGTTATAATAACCGCTGCTTATATAGGAATAAGCCTGGCCTATCTGCTTTCCTGCCCTCTTCCGATAGTCGTCCAGCAGCTGGGGATCGTCGGCCTCGATGACCCTGTCTTTGGCATGGGTCATGCTGAAGTTGGCCCACACGCGAAGGTTCCTTGATAACCTTTTATTGACCCGAAGCTCAAGCTCATACCCCTTGTTTCGTACCTTCCCCAGGTTAGCCGTAGGGGGTTGTACGCCGAAATAGGATGGGACCGCACGACTGGCGCCATCCAAAAGAATATCCGTGCGATAGTCGTTGAATACATCTATGCTGCCCGATAACAGCTCATTCCATAAGGAATAGTCTATCCCAAAATCCGTCTTGGTCACCGTCTCCCAGTGGATATCGGGGTTACCCACATTCGTATGAGATTCTGACCACCATGTATAAGGGCTCGTTTGACCGGCGGATGCTCCCAGAGGAGCATTACCGCCATACGTCCAGGCCGTCATATAAAGCCAACGGTTGGCGATATTGTCATTACCTACTTTTCCATATGATACGCGAAGCTTCAGGGCATTGATAAAGTCCAGGTTCCTCATGAACCGCTCATTACTGATCATCCATCCGGCTGCCGCCGAAGGGAAGAAGGCAAAGCGGTAATTGGGACCGAATTTTTCCGACCCATTGTAGGCGCCGTTGAACTCGGCAAAATATTTCTGCGCGTAATTGTAAGTAACCCTGCTCACCCAGTCTTCGCGATAGTGCTCGAATTCACTGCCCGTGGCATACCTGTCCCGGCTGAACAATCCCATAGCCGTCAGTTCGTGCTTGCCGAACTTCCTTGCATAATCTACCTGCAGCTGATAAAATAATTTGCGGTAAGTCGATCCGTTTTGAACAGTATCCGGCGTGGGACTCCACCGGGATGGTATCCAGTTGAACTGGTTCGTCCCCAGGAATTGACTGTAGGTCGTATCACCCGTCACCGGGTTAATGTATTCCTGTTGGATAGTTCCATTGTCATAGATCCCTCCCTGCGCCACGAAGGAATTGTCGAATGAGATCGTTCCTTTTGCAGCCAGCCCCTTCAGGATGGCGCTCAGGTCCTGTTTCAAAGTAAAATCCGTGGTTATCCGGGTAGTAGTGGTCTTCCGGATGCCATTGTTACCCATCGTCGCCAGAGAATTTATAGTCGACACCTGTTCCGCCGGAAAGTAGCCCCAGCCCCCGTCGCTGTAACGGGGATAATAGAGATTCGGGGCATTGTTATAAATGCTTTGCCAGATGCGGTACTCCCAGCTGTCCTGGCCCCAGGCATCCTGCCTGACACCATATGACCCGGCAAGATTGGTGGTAAGCACTGTTGTCTTCGTCAGGTTAAAATCCAGGTTGGTGCGGGCGTTGATACGGTCGAAACCGTATCCCGGCCGGTAAGACTTTCCATTATCTATCTTTTTTATAATGTCGCCTTCGTGCAAAAAATCGATAGACGAGAAATATTTTACAAAGGCCGAACCGCCCGAAATATTCAGGTTGGCATTGTAAGACATGGCGAATTTCTTCACCACCTGGTCCTGCCAGTCTATATTAGGGTACCTTTCCGCTTCCGCCTGGTTAGCCGGATGACGATATTTATTCAGTTCCGAATACGGTACATAGCTGCTCCAGGAAGCAGGGGAAACACCTAATTCATTCTCGATCGCAATATCCCGTATCCTGAGCGCGTCGTATGAATCGAATTTGCTGGCCAGTTTGGAAGGCAGCTTCATGGTGGTGTTAGCAGTCAGACGGATATCCGCCTTGCCTTCCTTTCCCCGTTTGGTGGTGATCAGGATGACGCCATTGGCGCCTTTCACCCCGAATACGGCTGTCGCGGAAGCATCCTTTAAAACGGAGATATTTTCTACGGACCCGATGTCCACACTGTTCATAGGCCGTTCGATACCATCCACCAGGATCAATGGATCGCTGTTATTCCAGGTGCTTTGGCCGCGAATGTAGATCTTCGGGTCTTCGGCGCCGGGTGTTCCCTGCGTAGCTACAGTAATGACGCCCGGTAAATTCCCGGTCAAAGCGGCGCCAAGGCTTGAGACGCCGCCGGACCTTTCGAGCACTTCGCCCTTCACCTGCGATATGGCGCCCACTACACTTTGCTTCTTCTGCTTGCCATATCCGACGACCACTATGTCGTCCAGCGTAGCGGTGCTGTCTCTCAGGACAATGGAGACAAAGTCCTGGTTACGCACATTGATCTCCTGTGCGGCTTTTCCAACATAGCTTATCACCAATATGTGTTTATCGGCAGGTAGCAAAACGGAGAATTTTCCGCCGGCATCGGTCCTGGCCGCGGTAGTGGATTCTCTCACCTGCACTGTTGCGCCCAGTACAGGATTCTTTTGCACGTCAAGGACAATTCCCCTTATAGTACGCTGGGCCTGCGCCATTGAACGGAGGTTCCCCAGGACGGCCAATAACGTAAATACCATCACAGCAAGAATTTTCCGCTGCTTAAAAGCACGAATCATATTAATTTTTTTAACGAATTAGTAAAAGGAAATAAATGCAGCCTGATGCGTGGCAGCACTGGCAGAGATCAATACCTTTTTTTTAATGCGATTGGTTGGATAACGTCAGACGTTGGAGATTTTTTACTGTCAAAATGACGCTTTTTGACATGAGCCGTCAAGAGGCGGGTAGTTAGGGTTCTTTCATTCATGGCAAACTGGTTTTGGTGTGTAAAGTTGATGCTAAACTATACCCTTGTTGTTTATCCGGATTGCAGAAATGTTGAAAGATGTACAACAAATGTTGAAAATAGCAATGGAAGCCAGCTTTTGACTCCCAAAAACAGACGTCATATAGTCCCGCAGCATTTATTCTGCAGGCAACGCCCATCCATTTCGCTATTGTCCTATGATGTCAGGTTGACAGCAAATTTGCCGATGTCTCTCCGTTGCCATCCCCGGAGTGCCGTCCTGGATGAATTGATACTTTTTTATCCATCCATTGCATTTTTTTGCAAATTTTAGCTGGCAGATATATTAATATATATATTCGTTTATATTTGATTTTCAATTATTAATACAGTTAAATTGTTGTCCATATCATTAATTCAAAGCAAAAAAAGAAAATTGTCGATCATTTAATGCAATCGATTGAAATTTTTTTCTTTACTTTTATTCCGGGAATTGTTTTTATAAAAATCCCCGTTAACCATTAATTGTTTGCATATGAGAAATTCCAAAACTGCTCTTTTGCGAGTTGTCAAGAGCGCTTTATTCTTCCTCGCATTCCTGTTTTTTTCACTCACCTTATTTGCTCAAAAAGCCATTAAAGGCAAACTTTCAGATGCCAACGGCGCTCCATTGAGCGGAGCATCCGTTGTCATAAAAGGTACTACACAGGGCACTACAACGAATTCATCAGGTGAGTTTTCCATTAATGCAAGTCCGGGCGACGTATTGGAATTTTCCATGGTGGGATATCAGCCTTCATCTGTGAAGGTAGGCCCGAACACCGGTGAGCTTACTTTACAGCTTCAATCGAAGATGAGCACCGTTGAAGAAGTGATCGTAATTGGATACGGTACCCAAAAACGCGCCACGGTAACAGGCGCTATTTCCAGCGTGAACAGCAAGACGGTAAAAGAGCTGCCCGTACCCAGCGTAGCGCAGGCATTGCAGGGACGGGTGGCCGGCGTCCAGGTAACCAATAACGGCAGCCCCGGCACGGACCCCATCGTTACCATCAGGGGCATCAGCTCCATATCCTATGCATCCAACCCGCTGTACATAATTGACGGTCTGCCGACGGGAGACCTGTCTACCATCGACACCAGGGACATAGAGTCCGTGGATGTCCTCAAAGACGCATCGGCGGCTGCCATCTATGGATCGAGGGCTACCAACGGCGTCATTATGATCACCACCAAAAAAGGCAGCAGGAGCGGCAGGCCGCGTGTCACCCTGGATTCCTACGCCGGCATGCAGGTGGTAACGAAAAGACTGAGCCTGTTGAACACAGCCCAATTCCAGCAATATGCTATCGCCTATAGAGGCAGCAACGTGCAAAGGCTCCTTGACCCCTGGGTAAATACCCCTATCTACCAGGGCGCAACCCAGACCTACGGCCAGACCAATACAAACTGGCAGGATGCCTATTTCAAGCACGGAGTGATGACGCAGCATAACATCGGTCTCAGCTGGGGCAACGACATATCCCGTTTCTACACTTCGGCGGGCTTTTTAGATCAGACGGGCATAGCTCCTACCGTAGGCTATAAACGTTTTAATTTCCGGCTCAATTCGGACCATAACATCAGCAAGGTGTTTAGCTTTGGAGAGAACCTATACATCGCCAACGGCGAGCAGGCCTATGACAATAATGAGGCGGGTTCAAGGACGAACCTGATAAATGTCATCCGGATAATGCCTCACATGCCTGTCTACGATCCTACCACCACCGACGGTTTCAGGGGCGTGAACACCGTGCTTGACGGCGGCGATCCGACCAATCCCGTCGAAGACGCGAAAGTAAAAAACCCCGGCAACAGGACAACGTTGAAGGTACTGGGGACGGCCTATGGGGAAATAAGCTTCACCAAATGGCTGAAATTCCGCTCCACCATCGGCATCGACTATGCCAATGGACTCGACTACCGGTTCTCCCCCATATTTAACGACAGCGGTACCGTCGCCGGCTCCAGCTCCCTGCTGGCTACCATTACCAATAACCGCACCGTTTCTACCGTACAGGTATACACCCAGCAGCTGACATTCGACAAAACCTTTGGCGGCCATCACATCAACGCCGTCGCCGTATACGAATACCTGCAGCAAAAGGTACGCAACGAAAACGCCAGCGGTCAGCAGGCGTCAAACAACCTTCAAACCCTTAATAATGCGCAGAACGTTTCCGTTCAAACATTAAAGAACGAAGGCGATCTGATATCTTACGTAGGCCGCCTGACCTATGACTATAAAGGCAAATACATTTTGAGCGGCGCCATTCGCCGGGATGGTATCTCTGTATGGGCCCCCGGAAAGAAATGGAAGGTTTTCCCTTCCGGCAGCGTCGGCTGGCGTATTGACCAGGAACAGTTCATGCAGAACCAGTCGAATATCTCCGAGCTGAAAATACGGGCGGGTTACGGCCTCACCGGTCTGAACGGGTTCGCATTAGGTTGGACGCCCTGGCAGGCCACCGTAAGCTCTAACAGCGCCTATTATCCTTTTGGGAACGTATTCACCAGCGGCCCCGCCTCCTCTATCCAGGCGCTTGCCAACCCGGACCTGGAATGGGAAACCACCAAGCAGCTGAACTTTGGCCTGGACCTGGGATTGCTGAACAATTCGATCACCTTGTCCGCAGAATATTTCCGGCGGAAGACGGACAACCTGATCCTGGCCGTTCCGCTGGCGCCCTCTATAGGCTACCTGACAAGCACCGTACCACAGAACGTCGCGGGTATGACCAACAACGGCTTCGAGCTGCAGCTTGGATATGCCAAAAGGAGCGGTGACTTCAAATGGAACGCCAGCGGCCTTATCACCTTTATCACCAATAACGTAACAAAACTGGCGACCGGCGTCACCGGCATCGAAGCAGGCTCTGATGCGGATCTTAGCGAAGGTTACAATGTTACCAATACGGCAGTCGGCCATCCCATCCAATCCTTTTATGGCTGGGTAACGGAAGGCCTCTTCCAGGATTCCGCAGATATAAGCAAGCACGCGAAACAAGTCCCCGTGGTCAAAGGCGTCGGCACCAGTCCCGGCGATATTAAATTCAGGGACGTGAACAAGGATGACACAATTGACAATAAAGACCGCACATTCCTGGGCAGCTTCATCCCGAAATTCACCTATTCCTTCAACCTGGGGGCGAACTACCAGGGATTCGATGCATCCGTGTTCTTCCAGGGCGTACAAGGCAACAAGATCTACAATGCCACCCGTACGATCTCCGAAGGCATGGTCCGCTTCTTCAATTCAAGCACAAAAGTGCTGAACGCCTGGCAGCCAAACCATACCAACACCGACGTTCCCCGCCCCGCTTCTTCAGACCCCAACCAGAATGCACGACCGTCCAACCGGTTCCTTGAAGACGGCTCCTATCTCCGCCTGAAAAATGTAACCCTGGGCTACAGCATTCCTGACAAGGCCTTACAGTCTATGACAAAGGGATTTGTCAGAGGCTTCAGAATATACGTTTCGGCGCAGAATGTACTAACCATTACAAAATATTCGGGCTACGATCCGGAAGTGGGCAACCGGACGGTCAATACGTCCTCGCTTACCAATGGCATCGACGCAGCCGTATATCCTCAGCCAAAAGCTTACCAGGTAGGCATCCAGGCAAATTTTTAAGCATTCAGGAAAAATGTAAAACAAAATAATTATGAAGCGTAAAATCAATATACTGATAGCCGCAATTACCCTGGGCGTAGCTGCTGTAATTGCATGTAACAAACGATTGAATGTCTTTGATAAAAACAATCCCACCACCGACAGCTACTTCAAGACGGCTGCGGAGCTCCGCAACGGTGTGAATGCGATATATTCCACCCTTCGCAGCGCCAACCTCATGGGCCGCGAATGGTTCTTTACCCATGACATGCGGGGCAGCGAAACCGGCGCGGGCGGGGCGCAGCTGGAGGCGCCGAGGGCCGAACTGCTGAAGCAGGCTTCTCCGTCGCCTTCCAATTCGGTGATGACAAGTGTCTGGACCGGCTCCTATCAAATGATCAACAGGGCTAACCTGGTGATCGCAAAGGCCCCTGACGTCAAGGATGACCCGGCGGCAAGGGATGTAATCGTCGGCGAAGCCGAATTCCTGCGGGCATGGGCTTATTTCGAGCTGGTGTCGATGTGGGGCGACGTTCCGCTGTATAAAGAGCCTGTGACCACGACCACCGGCGTGAAGGGCAAATCACCCGCCGCCGATGTGTACGCTTTGATCATCAGCGATCTGACCGACGCTGCCGCCAAACTTCCGGACGGCCACTCTAAAGACGGCCGTGCTTCCATGGACGCCGCCAATACCCTGCTGGGCAAGGTACAGATGCAGAAAGGAGACTACGCAGCCGCAAAGGCCGCACTGTTGAAAGTATACAACAAATACACCCTTGTCGACAATTTCCTGGATAACTTCGACGGCGATGTCAAGGTGAAGGATGACATAAAAGCTACTGGTCATGAATTCAATGCGGAATCCATCTTCGAAGTCGCCTTTATCGACAAAGGCGACGCCAATTTCAACTGGGGTTACACAGGTGAAGGCTCTACTGCCGACGCAAGCATCATGCGAAGCCAGGAGTACGGTATCGTCTGGGGTAACGTGATCCCTTCCAATGCGATACTCGACGAGTTCGAGGCAGGCGACCCCAGATATAAATTTACTTTTTACGAGTCCGGCGACAGTATCCTGACCAATCGCAGCACGCAGACGGGAGCGGTACTGACGGAAAGCGGCATGAACGTGGCTTCCAGCAACCACAACGGCGTGGTACAGAAAAGGGTCTACCGCAAATATTCCGTGCTGGACTGGAACAATGAAAGCTTTCACCCCGACGGCCTCAACCAGCGCGTCATGCGATATGCTGAAGTGCTGCTCATGCTGGCAGAATGCGAGGCCGAGGTAGGTACGCCCGCCATGGCCGCCAGCTATATCAACGAGGTGCGCGACCGTAAAAGCGTGAAAATGCCGCACGTGACCCTGACCAACCACGACGACGCCATAAAAGCGGTCATGCATGAAAAGGCAGTCGAATTCGCCGGCGAGGAGATCAATAACATCGACATCCTGCGATGGAGGGCCAAGAGCTATTATCCTTCCATCCGCCCCGACCCGAAACCCGGACAGATAGCCTTGTTCCCAATCCCCGCCAGCGAAATTTCAGCTAACCCAATGATCAAATAAATCACTAACACTATTTGAAAATCACTAACACTATTTTGAAAAAAGAGGCTACCAACTAGCCTCTTTTTTTCTATCTTGCTCTTATGTCATTACGTGCTTGTACATACACCTGCCTCAGACTGTTTTCCATTGCAGCCATTCTCCTCTCTGCCTGCCATGGCCAGATAAAGAACAAACTTTTTACGCAGCTGTCGCCGGACGAATCCGGTATCCATTTTCGCAACGATCTCAATGATGTCGACTCATCCGTATCCTTTATCAACGAATTCGGATATATGGGAGGAGGCGTCGGCATCGGCGACTTCAATAATGACGGACTGAAAGATATTTTCTTTTCCGCCAACCAGACCAGCTGCCGGCTGTACATCAACAAGGGCAATAACCAATTCGGGGATATCACCGAAAAAGCGGGCATCACGACAAATGTATGGGCCACCGGCGTTAGCATTGTCGACATCAATAATGACGGATACGACGACATATACGTCTGCGTGCTGGGAAAGGACCTGGTCCATCCTGCCAGGAACCTGTTATTTATCAACCAGCACAACCTCACCTTTAAAGAAGAGGCGGCAGACTATGGACTGGCTTTTTCCGGCTATTCCACCCAGGCGGTCTTTCTCGACTATGACAAGGACGGCGACCTCGACATGTACCTTGTCAACTATTTGCTGGGGAACAATACCAATGCGATCTTCCCCCGGGACAGGAGCGGCAGATCGCCCGCCAATGACAGGCTGTACAAAAATGAAGGCTATTCAACAGCCAAAGGGCATCCGGTATTTACGGATGTGACCCTGCAGGCGGGCATCAAAGACGATGGTTTTGGCCTGGGGGTCTCCGTCAGCGACTTCAATGGAGACGGCTGGCCGGATATTTATGTGGCCGATGACTTTATCTCCAACGACCTGCTTTGGCTGAACAATCATGACGGCACTTTTACCAATTGCATCAGCACCGCCCTTCAGCACCAGAGCTATTCGAGCATGGGCGCGGACGCGGCGGATATCAACAACGACGGTCTGCCGGACCTTATGACCCTTGACATGATGCCTGAAGACAACCGGAGAAGGAAGGAGTCATTTTCCTTTATGAACTACGACCGGTACCAGGCCGAGCGGGGAATGGGCTACGAGCCGGAGTTCATGCGCAACATGCTCCAGGTAAACAATGGATGCATCCATGCCGGAGACACATCCATCCCCTATTTTAGCGAGATAGGACAGCTGGCCGGCATCGAGGCGACGGATTGGAGCTGGAGCGTTCTGCTGGCGGATTTCAATAACGACGGGTGGAAGGATATCCATGTCACCAACGGCATCGGCCGGGATTTTATCAATGCCGACTTCCTGGAGTTCAGCAGCAAGATATTCAACAGCAACAAGAGCAGGCACGAGCAGGAGATCCTTATCCGGAAGCGGCTGGCGGAGCTCGATCATGTCAATCTTTCCAATTATCTCTTCCTCAACCAGCGCAACTATGCATTTGCGGACATCTCCTCCAACGCCGGTATCGACGAACCTTCCATGTCTAATGGCGCCGCTTATGTGGACCTGGACAACGATGGAGACCTGGACCTCGTCGTGAACAACATCAATAAGGAGGCTTTCGTTTTTGTCAATAATACGGTCCAAAAAGGCAAAATACCCGAAACCCATTTTTTAAGCCTGCATCTGACAGGCGACACCCTGAACAGATATGGCTTTGGCGCGAAAGTTTACGTATACAGCAACGGCCAAATGCAAACGCAGGAGGAGAACCCGGTGCGGGGCTATTTTTCTTCCGTGGACCGGCAATTGCTTTTTGGATTGGGCAAAAGCCGTCATATCGACTCCATCACGGCAATCTGGCCCGACAACAGCATACAGGTGATAAAGAACATCCCGGCGGATACATTTATGACCTTGTCGTGGCAAAATGCCGTCAAAGCGCGCCCGGCATCCCACACGGATACAATGGCCCTTTTTTCCGATGTGACCTCTTCCGCCGGGATTGCATACAAACATCATGAGAACACCTTTAATGACTTCGCCCTTCAGCGGCTGCTGCCTCATAAATACTCCCAGTTAGGTCCGTTCATCACTACAGGCGATATCGATAACGACGGGGCAACCGACTTCTTCATCGGCGGCGGCTTCAATTTTTCAGGGAAGCTCTTTATGCAGCAAAAAGATCAGTCCTTTGTATCGAAGAACCTTGTCGACAGCATTAAGATGGAGGAAGACATGGGTTGTACCCTATTCGATGCCGATGGAGACGGTGACCTGGACCTGCTGGTCACCGGCGGCGACGTTCAATACGAGGAAAACGCTGTATATTATAAACCACGCCTGTATATCAATGACGGGAAAGGCAATTTTAGCCTGAACAGGAACGCCATACCGGATACTGTCAGAACCATAGCCGGCTGCGTCGCCGTCGCGGACATGGACGGTGACGGGGACCTGGACCTCTTCATAGGCGGCCGGGTGGCTAAAGAATATCCCCTCTCCCCCCGCAGCTTTATTTTACAGAACAATAAGGGCGTCTTCACCGATGTCACTGCCAAAGTTTGCCCTGCCCTGCAAAAAGGCGGCATGATCACATCTGCGGTTTGGATGGATATCGACAATGACAAACAGCCTGACCTGGTAGTGACAGGCGAGTGGATGCCCATACGATGGTTTAAGAACGATCATGGCATCCTGCATGAGATGACGGACTCGATGGGATTGACCGATATGCACGGTATGTGGAGAAGCCTTATCGCAGCGGATATCGACAATGACGGCGACCTGGACCTTGTAGCCGGCAACCTTGGCCTTAATTGCGACTATCATGTCAGCGCAGCTACGCCGATGGAACTGTTTGCCGCCGACATCGACGGCAACGGCAGGATAGATCCCGTCATGTTTTATTACATAAAGGGCAAGGATGGCGTCAGGCGCTCCTACCCTGCCTTCAGCAGAAGCCAGCTGGCCGCGCAGGCGCCTGCCGTAAAAAAGAGATTCCTCCTTTACGAAGATTATGCGAAGGCAGGTTTTGAGGACATCTTCCCGGGGAAGACAAAAGCGGATGTGTTGAGCTTCTATTGTGATGAGACCCGCAGCTGCTGGCTGGAAAATACGGGGAATGGAAAATTCATCAAACATATCCTGCCTGTCGAAGCGCAATTCGCGCCGGTGAACGCCATTATCTGCGAGGACATCGATCACGACGGATATAAGGATCTTCTGTTGGCGGGAAATGATTACCAGACAGATGTTATCACCGGGAGGTACGATGCATCCTATGGCTGCTTCCTCCGCGGCAGCCGTAAAAAGGAATTCACTTCCATACCGCCGGATAAAAGCAGGTTCATATTAAAAGGCGACGTAAAGGATATGGCGCTGATCCGGCTGGCAAAGGGTGAAAGAATAATTCTTGCCGCAGTCAACGACGATAGTCTGCGCACATTCAGGATCAATGATCCCAACTTAAAAAAACAATAGCATGACCTGCCGTACACTGCTGTTTCTGGCTCTTCTCGGCCTGGTTTCCTGCAAAGACAAACGGCTGCCCAACCAGGAAATGATCGACCTTTTGAAGGTTTCGGCCAGGATCGATCATAACCACGGGAATATTTTTTCGCCTGAAGCCAGGATAGAATACTGCGATTCTGTTTTGACCGATAACCCCGACGAGAACGCACGAAGAACGGCGCTCAGTAAAAAAGCCAACGCATTATTGCAATTGGGCCGGGAGCAGGCGGCAATAGATATCTTTCAGCGCCTGCTGGACAAAATATCCCTGGGAGACTTTGAACAAAGACAAACAGTCCTGAAAGACCTGGCCATTGCTTATTTACGGCTGGGCGACCGGACCAACTGCATCAACAACCATACCGCGGAATCATGCATTTTCCCTATTGCAGGGGGCGGCATCCATCGCGATAAGACAGGCGCTGAAAAAGCGATTGAACTATACAAAACGATCTTGATGGACAATCCCAATGATCTTGAATCGAGATGGCTGCTGAACGTCGCCTACATGAGCACCGGCGGCTATCCATCGGCAGTGCCGCCGCAATATCTTTTGAAGGTGAGAGATGACGACACCATGCACCTGGTAAGACCTTTCAAAAATGTGGCGATGAATGCAGGTCTGAAT
>Ga0105240_10003683_pt1 | contig 23696 bp, 21 predicted proteins | sample KBSC54metaG_FD_80426 | JGI IMG/M metagenome (GOLD analysis project Ga0105240, IMG submission 80426) | Corn rhizosphere microbial communities from Kellogg Biological Station, Michigan, USA - KBS C5-4 metaG | ecosystem: Host-associated > Plants > Roots > Rhizosphere > Soil | place: Michigan, USA...
GGTGAGCAGACCGTGCGCATGAGGCGCCATGACCGGCCAGGCGTGGAGCAGGCAGGGGAATCGGCCGGCCAGATCGTCGGTGTACAGCGCTTCGCCGGTGACGTGACCGCGCGCGCTTTCGTGCGGAACGGATTGGCCGGCGAACTTCATGCCGCGGCTTCCTCCTGCTGCTGCCCGTCGGGTACGTGCAGTGCGGTGAGCAGACCGTGCGCATGAGGCGCCATGACCGGCCAGGCGTGGAGCAGGCAGGGGAATCGGCCGGCCAGATCGTCGGTGTACAGCGCTTCGCCTGTTACGTGGCCGCGGGCGCTTTCGTGCGGAACGGATTGGCCGGCGAACTTCATGCCGCGGCTTCCTCCTGCTGCTGCCACCAGAATTTCTCGAGCAGATTTTGCGCCAGCGAGGAACGGTACTCGGCCGACCCGCGGTGGTCGCTGATGGGATGCAGCGTGCGCGCCAGAATGTCCTGGGCGCGATGCACCGCCGATTCGTTCCAGCGTAGGCCGATGATGGCGTCTTCGGCTTCGCGTGCACGCAGCGGCACCGCCGCCACACCGCCGTATGCCAGGCGTGCTCGCCGCACGACGCCATGATCGTCGATATCTAAGGCGAAGCAGGCGGCCACGGTGCTGATGTCGTCCACGCGCCTTTTGGCAGCCTTGTAGAAGCGCGTTTGGCGCGCGAACGGCTTCGGCAGGATTATGGAAACCAGCAATTCGCCCGGGCGCAGCGCCGTCTTGCGATAACCGAGGAAGAACTCGTCGAGCGGCAGGATGCGCTCGCCCGTCGCGCCCGCGATGCGTACGCCGGCATCGAGCGCGAGGAGCAGCGGAGCAGCGTCGCCGATCGGCGAGGCGGTGGCGATGTTGCCCCCCAGGGTCGCGCGATTGCGAATCAGGGGCGATGCGAATAGCGGCAGCCAGTCGTGCCACACCGCGGGCGCGGACTTCCAGAGCGCGGCGATCTCGCTAAGCGTGAGGCCGGCGCCGATCTCGACGGCGTCGTCCGACTCGCAAAAGCCGCGCAGTTCCTGTAGAGCTTCGAGGCTGATCAGCCAGTCGAAGCGGCGGCCTCGCAAGTTGGATTCGACCGCGACATCGGTGCCTCCGGCGACCATGCGGGCATCGGGGTGAGTAGCCAGTGCCGCGAAGCAGTCGGCCAACGTAGATGGGCGCAGGAACCGTTCGTGTTCGAGCGCGCCGCAATTGGGGGCCGGCAACGCCATGCGTGCGGTAAAGCGATCGGCGTCCGGCGCACCCAATGACGTCGCGGCATCGCGGATGGGCCGGTATCCCGTGCAGCGGCACAGATTGCCGCTCAACGCATGTTCACCGCACGGACCCTCGCGGCCGGCACGGTATTGCTCGGCGAAGAGGCTCATGACGAAGCCCGGCGTGCAGTAGCCGCATTGCGATCCACCGTGGTCGACCATGGCGTGCTGCGCCGCAACCAGCGGACCACGGCCGGCGAGGGCTTCGACGGTGTAGATCTCCTGCCCGGCCGCCATGGGCGCGAACATCAGACAGCTATTGACGGGCATGAACGCGCTGCCGGCGCCGTTCGGCCGCATCGTCACAACGGTGCACGCTCCGCACTCGCCTTCGGCGCAGCCTTCCTTCGCGCCGGTCAGTCCGCGCGAACGAAGAAGGTCGAGCAGGGTGGTTTGCGCGGGAATGGCGTCCACGTGCACGGCGTCCCCGTTGAGTGTAAATGCAAACGACATCCCTGCTTTCAGCGTAGGACAGGCTTGACGGCCTGTCTACTCAGGCCTGTGATGCGGCGATCGCCTGGTCGAGATCCCAGATGATATCTTCAACGTCTTCGATCCCCACCGAGATGCGGACGAGGTCCTTGCCGACGCCGGCGGCCGCTTGCTGCTCGTCGTTGAGTTGCTGGTGGGTGGTCGAGGACGGGTGGATGATCAAGCTCTTGGCGTCGCCGAGATTGGCCAAGTGCGAGAAGAGCTTGCAGGCGTCGATGAGTTTCTTGCCGGCTTCCAGTCCGCCCTTGATACCGAAGGTGAGGATCGAACCCTGGCCGGCGGGCAGGTACTTGTCGGAGAGACTCTTGTAGGGGCTGCCCTTCAATCCGGGGTACTTCACCCAGGAAATCGCGGGGTTCTTCTCCAGCCACTCCGCGACCTGGATCGCGTTGCGACTGTGCTGGTCCATCCGGAATTTGAGGGTTTCGATGCCCTGAATGAAAAGGAAAGAATTAAAGGGGCTGATGCACGGGCCGAAGTCGCGCAACCCTTCGACGCGCACCTTTATGATGAACGCCATGGCGCCGAAGACGTCGCTGAAGACCATGCCGTGATAGCCGGGGCTGGGCTTGGTGATGGCCGGATATTTGTCGGTCCAGGCGAACTTGCCGCTATCGATGATGATGCCGCCGATGGACGTGCCGTGTCCGCCGAGGAACTTGGTCGCGGAGTGGAGCACGATGTCGGCGCCCCATTCGATCGGGCGGCAGAGGTACGGTGAGGCCATGGTATTGTCGACCACCAAAGGCACGCCGGCCTCATGCGCGACCTTGGCCACGCCTTCGATATCGAGAACGTTCATGCGCGGATTGGCGATGGTCTCGCCGTACACGGCGCGCGTCTTGGAGGTGATGGCTTTGCGGAAGTTTTCCGGATTGTCCGGCTCCACGAATTTCACATCGATGCCGAGGCGGCGGAAGCTGACGTCGAACTGCGTGTATGTACCGCCGTACAACGTGCTCGCGGCTACGATCTCGTCGCCGGGACCCGCGAGGCTGGTGAGCGCGAGGAATTGGGCGGCCTGTCCGCTGGATGTTGCCAGCCCGCCGATACCACCTTCGAGCGCGGCGACGCGCTGTTCGAAAACGTCGGTGGTGGGGTTCATGATACGGCTGTAAATATTGCCGAATTTCTGCAGCGCGAAGAGTTCCGCCGCATCCTTCGAATCCTCGAATGTGAAGGAGGTGGTCTGGTAGATCGGTACGGCGCGTGCGTGACTCGCCGCGTCAGGCGTGTGACCGGCGTGCAATGAACGGGTAGCAAAGCCCATCTGGCGTTCAGGAGCGTTTTCAGGCATAAGTTAGAGCATACTAGGACGTACATGCTGACGGCAATTACACGCGCGTTAAGTCCTGCGATTCATGAGTGTGAACTGGAATACTTCGAACGAAGGCCTATCGACTTCGCGCGGGCCGAGGAACAGCATCGTGCGTACGAGCGCTGCCTGACGGAATTGGGAGCGCGCATAGTGTCGCTGCCGGCCGAGCCCGACCTGCCCGATTCGGTGTTTGTGGAGGACCCGGCGTTGGTGCTCGACGAGGTCGCGGTGATCACGCGCATGGGAGCGGAATCGCGCCGGGCGGAGGGCGAGAGTCTGGCCGCGGCCCTGGCGCAGTTTCGGCCGCTGGTGCGTCTGACGGATCCGGCGACGCTCGAAGGCGGCGACGTGATGCGTGTGGGTCGGACGCTGTATGTGGGCGCTTCGGCACGCACGAATGCGGCCGGTATCGAGCAACTGGGTCGGGAGTTGGCGGCTTACGGATATACGGTCGTGGCGGTGAAGGTGCACGGCTGTTTGCATTTGAAATCGGCATGCACGTACTTGGGCGACGACACGATTCTGGCAAACCAGGCGTGGATCGATATGGGGCCGCTGCGGGGCTTCCGGATCGTGGATGTCGCACACGGCGAGCCTGGGGCTGGAAATACTCTGACGGTGAATGGTACGGTGCTGGTGCCGTCGGCCTTTCCGGAAACGGCGGCAATTCTGGAGGGCCGGGGTTACCGGGTCCGGACCCTGGATATCTCGGAGTTGATGAAGGCGGAAGCGGCGCTCACCTGCTCGAGTTTGATCTTCGAGGCGTGAGGGTGCTACTTCCCGATGCAGAAGGTGGAGAAGATGCGATTGAGAATATCGTCGGCGGTGGTGGCGCCGGTGATTGCGTCGATGGGGCGGAGGGCGGCGTAGAGATCGAGGAGCAGCATTTCGTGGGGGATGGCGGCCTCGACTGCGGCGCGAGCTTTCTCCAGATACTCGAGCGATTCGCGCAATAACTGCTCGTGACGCAGGCTGGTGATGAAGCCGGTCTCCTGCTCGAAGGCTCCCTTCGGCGCGACGGCGTCCAGGATCGCTAGGCGAAGTTCGGCAATTCCCTGCCCGGTGATTGCCGAGGTGTGCAATTCATCGCGGCACGCGCCGAGATCGCATTTGTTGCCGACAACGACGCGCCGATCCGCGCGGGCGATGAGCGACTCGTCTTCCAGAGTCAGTGGCTGCGACGCGTCGACTACCACCAGCGTCAGGTCGGCGTCGGCGATGGCCTGAAAGCTGCGCTCAATGCCCAGCGCTTCCACCGTCTCGCTGCTCTCGCGAATGCCGGCCGTGTCGTACAGTTTCACCGGAATGCCGCCGATCGAGGCGGTCTCGGAGACGAGGTCACGCGTCGTGCCGGGGATGTCCGTCACGATGGCACGATCCTGCTCCAGAAGTCGATTGAAGAGGCTGCTCTTGCCGACATTGGGTCGTCCGACGATGGCCAGTATGAGTCCGCTGCGCACCAGTCCGCCGTAGCGAAAACTCTCGGCCAGTTGCTGGATGCCGCTTTGCACGGGCGCCAATCGCCGCAGGATTTCCGCGGCGGGAGCGACGCTGATATCGTCTTCCGCGAAGTCGATTCCGGCCTCCAGCAACGCGATCAGTTCGACGAGTTGTTCCTTGAAGGGAGCGATGCGCCGCGATACGGAGCCATTCACCTGTTGGGCAGCAACCCGTGCCTGATACAGCGTCGTCGCGTCGATCAGATCGCGGACGGCTTCGGCTTGCGGCAGATCGATTCTGCCATTCAGATAGGCGCGCAGGGAGAATTCGCCAGGCTCGGCCAGTCGCGCCCCGGCCGCGAGCGCGCGCTCGACGGCATGACGGAGCACGACGGGAGAACCGTGGCAGGAGATCTCGATCAAGTCCTCGGCAGTGTACGATCGCGGGGCTTCGAAGAACGTGACCACCACCTGGTCGATAACGTGGCCGTCAGGATCGATGAGTTCGGCGATGCGCGCGTGCCAGGATCGCCATACCTTGTCCGCGGAAAATCGCAGGATCCGCTCGGCGATGGAGCGCGCATCGCGGCCGGAGAGACGTACGACGCCGAGTCCCCCGCGTCCCGGCGGAGTGGAAATGGCAACGATGGTGTCCTGCAGATGCAAAGGGAGAGACTAGCGTCTGGGACCGTGCGAATCGCGGCGGCCTCCGCCATCGCGACGAGACGGACCATCGCGGCGGGGTCCCCGACCGCCACGATCGCGATCGCCGCCCAGAGGGCCTTCACGGCGCGGCGGCGGCGGTACGTACGGCACTTCCGGCAGACTCGCCATCCCGGCGGGATACACGATCACCTGGCGGCCGGGACCCGATCCGCTGCTCTCGCTGCGAAGCTCAGTCTCGTTGCGCAGGGCCAGATGGATGACGCGGCGTTCCCGGCTGTTCATCGGATTAAAGCGGAACGGCACACCGGTGCGCTTCACCTTGTCGGCGGCAGCAACCGCACTCAGGCGCAGTTCTTCGATCCGAAGCAGGCGGTAATCGTTGGCATCGAAGGAAATGCGTGAATGGTCCTCGGAAGGCATCTTCAGCATTTCCATGGTCACGTGTTCGAGCGCCAGCAGCAGTTCGGCACGATTGGCCAGGAGCAGGTCCACATCGGGACCGGTGAATTTGACCATCACATCGGGCGTCTCGAAGTCTTCGCCGGAAGACTGGACGTCCTGGATGTCATAGTTCAGTTTGAGCCCGCCATTCTGGAGAGTGGTCCCCAGGAATCCATCGATTCTCAACCCGACCGAGGCCACAGAGTATTTTCGCTGAGTCACGCGCTATTTCCTGCCGTTCTTTTTCTTGGGCGGCTCCACGCTCCGGGCCGCTTCCTGCGCAGTCTCGGTGTGATTGAAGAACCACTGCTGCCCCATGTTCACCAGATTGCTGGTCAAGTAGTATAACACCAGGCCGCTCGGGAAATTGTAGAACATGAAGCCGAAGATGAGCGGCATGAACATCATCATCTTCTGCTGCGAGGGATCGACGTTCGCCTGCGGCGTCATCTTCTGCATCAGGAACTGGCTGGCGATCATTACGACCGGCAGGATCTTGATGGGCAAGTGTTCGGGCTGCGAAAGGTCCGTCACCCACAGCCAGGGCGCGCCGCGCATTTCCACGGACACCGTGAACACTTTGTAGAACGCGAAGAAGAAGGGGATCTGCAGCAGCATCGGGACGCAGCCGCCCATGGGATTCACGCCGTACTTCTTGTAGAGGTCCATGACCTCCTGGTTCTGATCGGCCTTTTTCGGATCGCGCAGGCCGATGTTTTTGTACTTGGCGTTAATCGCGTCAATCTGCGGCTTGAGGGCCTGCATCTTGCGCATCGACTTCATATTCTGCAGCTTGAGCGGGAACAGAATGAAGTTGATGATGACCGTGACCACCACGATGGCCCATCCGAAATTGTGGACGAAGCCGTCGTTGAACCAATTCACGATGAGGAAGAGCGGCTTGGCCAGGATCGACAGCCAGCCGAAATCGACGACCTGCTCGAGTTTCGGGTTGACCTTCTTCAGGGTGTCGACATCTTTGGGTCCGACGAACAACTCGAACTGATTGGTTTCGCCGTCGGAAAGGGCGACGCCGCTGGTCTGCGCCGGCTTCTCTTCCAGCACGGTGCGCACCGTATCGGTAAACGTCACCACTTGGACGCTGGTGCTTTCTTTCGGCAAAGCTACAGCGGCAAAGTAGGAATCGGCCAAGCCGGCGAACGAGTAGTTGCCCTGAGCGGTGATCGGACCGTTCTTCGCGGCGCCGGACCGCTGCTCGATCAGCTTGTTCTGGGGCACGTCGTAATACAGCGTAGTCTGTTTGGACCCGGCACTCGCGACCGTCATGTCGCCGAACCCGCCGCGCCATTCGATCATTTGAGGAATGGGTTTGCCGTCCACGGTGGCTTCGGTAGTCACCTGGGACAGATAGCTGTCCTTCTCGAAGCGGAATTTCTTGCGGACCAGCAGATGGCCATCACTGAATTCGTAGGCCACGCCCAGACCATCGGGATCGGGCGCCTGCGTAAAAAAGGCCCAGTTGGGATTCGTGGCCGGTTTTTGGGACGGGAAGTAGAGCGAGAAGGGATAATCCAGCCCGGAGGCCGTATTGGTCAACTCGAGCGGTTTATCGTCGTTGCCCTTGTACTTCCGCAACTGCCAACTGCGAACGTTCGCGCCCTGGTTGCTGAAGGAAACCCGGAACCGGTCCGTCACAATCACGAAGGGCGGGAGCGGTTGCTGTACGGTGGCCTTCACGGTTGGATTCTGGCTCGCCGTGGGTTCCGCCGGCGTTTGGGCAGATGGCGCCGGCGGTTGGGCAGGCGCCGGAGCAGTCGCTGTTTGAGATACCTGCGTGGCCGGATTAGCGGCCGGCTTCTTGGCAGGGGTCTCCGTCTTGAACAGATACGGAGTGAGGAACATCACGCCGCCCATCAGGAGGAAGGCCAGCAGCAGCCGCATCTCCATGGACAGCTCTTTGGATTTCTTGGGAGTAGGATTCCCGTCGTTTACCGAATCGGCCATTCAGAATTTCCGTCTACACACGTTACCGGACAGGATCGAAACCGCCGGTGTGAAGCGGATGGCATTTGGCCAAACGGCGCAAACCCATCCATACTCCCTTACCGGCGCCATACCGTTCGATCGCTTCACGCATGTATTCCGAGCACGTCGGGTGGAAGCGGCACGCGGAGGGCAGCCAGGGGGAGACACACAATTTGTATACGCGCAGGAGGCGCACTAAGATCCATTGCATCGGAGAAAGAGCTTCTCCACCTCGCGCTGCAACTCCGCCAAGGGCGCATCGAAAGCTTTGCGACGTGGATTGATGACTATGGACCACTGGGGGTTCAGCCGATCGAGAGCGAAACGCACGGCTTCGCGGACCCGCCGTTTGATGCGGTTACGCACCACTGCCTTCCCGATCGCTCGGGGGACAGTGAAGCCGATCTTTGGTCCGTCATCATGCGGCTCTCGGATGCAAAAAGCGGCAAACAGCGAACTCGAATACTTCGAGCCGCCATCGTAAACTCTTCGGAAATCTTTGGATCGCAGCAGGCGAACACGTTTCGGAAATCCAGAGATGGTGTGCTATCCCTCGGAACTTACAGTGAGTTTCTTGCGGCCGCGCGCGCGGCGGCGGGCCAGCACGGCTCGCCCGTTTTTGGTCTCCATACGGCTTCGGAATCCATGCGTCTTCGCGCGATGACGATTATTCGGTTGAAAGGTACGTTTCGGCATTGTGGTTCAAGTATTTAGTATAAATCAGGGGGGAAAGCCGGAGCAAATGGCTGGAACGGGATTTCTCTAGATTTATGCGCTCCGGACGGCAGGAAAACACCGGACTGAATCAGAACTGGTATCTCAGCGTCCGATGGCTGGGGGTTTTTCCAGCATCGAAAGCAACAAGCAAAACACCACCAAAATTCCGAGCCCCGCTGTGACGATCATTGTTTAACTCCTCACTCCCTGGCTCTCTCCTGAGCAATTGCGGGGCCACGAGAACGGATTGATCGAGCCGCGTTTTACAATCTCCCTAAGTGGCTTGCAATATAGCATTTAGGGGAATGTGACCAGGGGAGGGCAAGCGGCGCTTCCGTCGATGTGCCCAGGAAGTTGTGTCCACATGCTGTGTCCGATTGGCACCTGAGTACTAGTTCGATGGCGGCTTGCAGGCGTCCAGTTTTACCGAAAACGCACCCACCGGGACCCATCGGGTACTCTGCCTGTGCTCGACCTGAAATGACTTGCTGGGGGCGTCGGCACGAATACGCCAGTCGCCGCTGGGGATTGCCGGATTTTTTAATTGCAGGGACTTGGTGCTCTCCTGTTTGACGTCCCAATTCTCGCCGCCATCGGGAGATTCGAACAAAACGAACCTGTCATCGGGACTGCTTCGCCCGCGGTCGATGACCAGACTGGCCTCATTTTTTGCGGCGAAAGCGAACTGCACGATGCTGCCATAGTGGTTCTCGCTGGCTTCGCTAAAGATCGACTTCTTCTGCCAGGTCTTTCCGCCGTCGGTCGTGACCAGGAGGAACGGGTCCTGAGGAATCGGGAATAATTCCTGCCCCAGAGCCCAGCCGCGGTCGGCGCCGAAGAACTGGATGCGGTCCAGACCGGAACCGCGAATCCGCTCGTGGGCTTCCGACCACGTCCGTCCGCCGTCGTCGCTGGTCAGCAGAACGGAGTATAAAGTTACCGACTCAGTGTGAATGTTGCCGACTGTGACAATCCGGTTACCGCCCTGTTCCGCGGCGGACAACTCCAGAAAAACAGGACAAGGCTCTTCTTCGGTGCAACTGAGACCGGCCCAATGAATATCGTCCTCGGAACAGCGGAACGGCAACAGCATCGGTTTCCCGCTGTTGGTCAACACCGGAACCTGAATGGGCACGGTGGCAGGTGGAACAACGGGAGGCGTTTCCTGCGCTACTGCCGCGAAGCCCAGGATCCAATAAGACACGAGCGGCGTCGATCGCATGGTGTGCTCACAATGGAAAAGTAACAACATGGCCCGAAAGAGCTAGCGGAACTATCGTTCAAAATGCCGCGGAGCCTGTAACATCGGCTGCTCAATTCATCGTCTACTATTTAAATCCCCGTTACGACAGCGGGCGCACTCACCCCTATCACCCAAACGCGCCCGCTTTTTTCACTCGTCGAACATTCCTTCAAACAGGACGCTGCTCAGATACCGCTCGGCCGCATCCGGAAGCACGGTCACGATCACTTTGTTGGCGAATTCGGGCAGCTTGCCCAGACGAACCGCCACAGCCACCGCCGCTCCGCAAGAAATTCCTGCCAGTATCCCTTCCTTCTTCGAAAGCTGCCGTGCCATTTCCAGCGCTTCCTCGTTCGTACACAACTCCACGCGATCGACCATTCTCAGATCCAGGGTGTCGGGTATGAAGCCTGCCCCGATCCCCTGAATCTTGTGCGGACCGGGTTTCATGGGAATCCCGGCCAGGTGCTGCGTGATGACGGCGCTGTTGACAGGCTCTACTCCCACGGACAGAATCTTCTTACCCTTTTCCTTTTTAATGTAGCGGGAGACGCCGGTAATCGTGCCGCCGGTGCCGATACCGGAAACCAGCACGTCGATACCGCCGTCGGTGTCATCCCAGATCTCCGGGCCTGTGGTGCGCAGGTGGATCTCCGGATTGGCGGGATTATTGAACTGCTGCAGGAGCACGAAGCGCTGAGGATCGGAGGCGACAATTTCCTCGGCCTTGGCGATCGATCCGGCCATACCCTGCGCGCCTTCGGTGAGGACCAGGTTGGCTCCGAGAGCTTTCAGCACTTTTCGGCGCTCGACGGACATGGTCTCGGGCATGGTCAGCGTGATGGGGTAGCCGCGAGCCGCCGCCACATACGCCAGCGCAATGCCGGTGTTCCCGCTGGTGGGTTCGATGAGCGCCTTCCCCGGTTTCAGAACGCCGCGCTTCTCGGCATCCCAAACCATGGAGGCGCCGATGCGGCATTTCACCGAGTACGAGGGATTCCGGCCTTCGACCTTGGCCAGAATGGTGGCTTTGCCGCCGTCGGTCACACGGTTCAGCCGAACCAGAGGCGTCCTTCCAATGCTGAAGGAATTGTCTTCGTAAACTCTCAACTCAGATCTCCCAGTTCAACACGTACCTGTTCTGCTTCTCGTTCCAGGCGCGGAGAAGGTCCGCGAACGTCGTCTTGTCGATGACGCCGGAAATGGCGCGGTCCACTTGCTGCCACATGTCGCCAAAGGCGGAATCGGTTTTCTTCGTGGCGCGGCTCTTGTTGTGTTGCGGACCTTCTACAAAGCGCAGCACTTCGCCGACAGTAATCGCGTCGGGCGCGCGAGCCAGCAGGTATCCGCCCTCGGCGCCGCGGCGAGATTCGACGAAGCCGCCCTGCTTGAGGCCGGCCAGGATCAACTCGAGGAACTTCTGCGGGATCTTCTGGCGGCGCGCTATATCGGCAATCCTGACAGGCTCGCCGGCCGGCTGCGACGACAGATCGAAGATAGCCAGCAATGCGTATTCGCCTTTGACTGAGATGTTCATGGCCTGGACCGAGCAATCACCTGTGTTCCAGTAGAGATTGTAGGCCCGCGGGACGGTGCAGCGCAATGCAAATGCAAACGCGCCGGACAACCCTTGCGGTGTCCGGCGCGTTTGTGAACTGCGAACGAGTTAGAACGAGAAGCGGATCGACAAATCGAGCCGGCGATTGTTGGCTGTGCCGCCGCCACCGCCACGCCCACCCGCTCCGCCGCCGCCGAATCCGGTGTTCACGCTGGTCGGCTGGCCGAATAACGGGGAAGTCAGGGTGCCCACATATCCAGACGGATTCATGTGATTCAACACGTTCGTGACATTCACGCCAACGTTGACGTTGTAGCGATGCTCGGTGGTGTCGCCACCCCCGCCGCCGCCACGACCGCCGCCGCCACCCATACGCATACCACCGCCGCCGCCGCGGGCTCCGCCACCGCCACCACCGGGGCCGCCCATACCGCCGCCGCCGCGAGGTCCGCCACCGCCACCACCCGGACCACCCATACCGCCGCCCATGTCTCCAGCAGCGGCATTCCCGTTGGCGCCGCGTTTCGGACCAAAGCCGAACACGCGGTACAAGCGGGTGTTCACAGAAACCAGACCGGGCTGCTCAAGGAAGTTGCGAGGTGCGAAGCTGGCCAGATTGGCGGCGCTGACCGCGGTACTGAAGCAGCCGACCGCCTGGCAGATTACACCCTGTCCCGGGCCAGAAGCCAGGGCTGCGCGCGCATTGCCGTTGTCGCCGAAGATATCCGTTCCGGTGAGCACGTCGTACGGGGAACCGGTGCGCATCGTGATGAACGGAGCGATACGAATTCCGACCGGTCCGATCACGCTGCCGGAGACCTGGAATTGGTGCCGCTGGTCGAAACTGGACCGGCCCCAATCCAGACCGAAGTTGTACGGATCCATGGGCGAACCCGGCAGGTCCTTGGCATACGTCAGCGAGTAGTTACCGAAGAGGGATACCCGGCGGCTGAACCGAGTATTGAAGTTCATCATCAGGATGTTCTGGTGGAACATGCCGCCGCTCTCGTGTTCGGAGATATGACCGGCATTGTAGCCGTACGGGAACACGCCATTCGTGGCGCTGAGTGGCAGCAGAGGATTGAAACTGCCGGGCAGCGGCGTATTGATCGGAATGGTTTGCGACAGGTGCAGGGAGCGGTTGTTCGTGTAGGTCACCGCCATCGTGGTGTTGTGCGGTAGCTGACGTTCTACGCCGATCGCGCTCTGCAGGCTGTATTCGGATCTGTACTTCGGGTCGACCACAGAGATATTATTCTGTCCGGCCGTGAGGGTGGAGAGGGCCGGAATATTCGGATAGAAGGTGGGATTGTAAACGGTGTATTCGAACTGGCTAACGCCGTTGTTCAGGGCTGCCTGCTCGAACATGCCAAAGCTAACGCGGTCGTAGAACATACCGAAGCCACCGCGGAAGACCGTCTTCTGGCGTCCGTTCTTCGGATTGCCCGGCGCATACGCAAAGCCGATGCGGGGAGCGATGTCGTGATGATCGCCGATCAGCGTCTGGACCTCGTAGCGGAGCCCGAGACTCAGGGTGAAGTTCGGCTTTACGCGCCAATCGTCCTGAATGAAGGGAGCGGCATCCCAGCGGGTCGCACTGATATAAGACTGTCCGCCCTGAATGCTGAAACGCGAAGGACCGCCGCCCAGTGTCTGGATCTGGCTCTGGTTGAGGCCCGCCTGCGTCAATTGCAGGTTGCGGATGTACTGCTGAAGCGAAGTCAGGAACGTGGTCGACTGGTTTCCGCTGGCATCTAGTACCGGCTGGAAGTTCGCGCCCAACACAGGAGCGGTGCCGCCCAGGAAGGTGAAGTTGCCGTTGAAGCCGGACGGCTGGTTGCTCTGGTCCGATTCGCGACGGGTGCGCACGCCGAAGCGGATGGTGTGGACTCCGTGAGCGATTGAAGTGTTGTTGGTCAGCTCGAAGTGCTTGCCGGAATCGAAGGTGTTGCCCATGCCGTTACCGCCGGTTATGAATGCGCCCGAAACGCTGATGCTGGGGATCAGGTTGCCGTTGGTGATGCTGTGGCTGCGCGTAAATTGAAAGCGCGTTTCGTTCACGACCTTGGCATTGAGAATGGCCGTCTCGGTAACCATCAGATTTTGGTTGTTGCCGTCGGTGTTGAACGCCGCGTTGTTGTTGTACGGCGGGGGCAAGTGGGACCCACCGAGTCCGGAATTCTCGCGCGAGTTATAACGATCGTCAAAGCGAATGGATAGTGTATGGTTCGTGCTCAACTGATAATCGAAACGCGGGCTGATGCTGGTCATCGTGGTCGGCGTCACCAGCGAGGTTGTGATGTGGGTCGTGGTGAAGTCGGGATTGACCAGGAAGGCGTTCGTGATCGCATTGTCTTGAACGTCGCGCCGGTTGAAATTCAGGTTGAACGAAGAGTGTTTGTTGACCGGACCGCCGACGTTAGCATCCCAGTTGTGCACCGAATAATCGGGCTTGTTGCTGGCGAACGGATTGCGCGAATCGAGCGCCGCATCGGTGTCGTTGAAAGAGATTGTGCCGCGGAATTTATCGAAGCCCGGCTTCGTCAGAATTTCGATGCGGCCGAAGCCCAGACGATCGAATTCCGCCGAGAAGGGATTCTGGTTGATGCGGATTTCGCGGATCGATTCCTTGGGAGGAAGCTGACCGCCGGTGAAACCGTCAATGTAGATCTGTCCGCCGTTAGGGCCGGCGCCGGGACCGGCGAGAGCCTGCAGTGCGTCCGAAAGATCGTCGGGATCGTCAGGCAGCGCCATCAGGTCTTCGCCCTTAATGACGAGAGCGGTCGCATTGTTATCCGGTTCGACGCTGATCGTGGCGCCTGCGTGTTCGGCGACCGTCACTTCCTGTTTTTCCGCGCTCACCGCCAGTTGCACGGGGACAGTCACCGTGCCGCCGCCGGTCACCGTGACCGGTTTGGAAAAGGGAGCGAAACCTGGGAACGCAACGCTTACCGTGTATTGACCGGGAGCGAGGCCAACGAACGTATAGCTGCCGTCCGCCTGCGATTGGGCCGTCTTCGTGGTCCCATTTCCGGTGAGCGACACCGCCGCCGCCGGAATCACCGCTCCTGAATCGTCGGACAGCGTGCCTTTTATCGTGCCGACAGTCTGTTGGGCGGGCGCGCTGGTGACGATCAGGGCGGCTGCCAGAAGCAAGAAAACAATCCTTCGCAAGTTGAACATACTACCTCGGTTAGTCTTTTGCACTACGAACTTTTCTCCAAATATCCGGGAAACTTATCGGAGCGAATCAACGCTCCGTCGCTGCTCCGATCGGAAGCGAAGCGGGCTAGTTGCCTTCACCGCCGCCGCCACCGCCGCCCAAGTTCCAACCGCTCATGATGTCGCGAGTGGCGGTGGGGGACGCGGTGAGGACCGGCTCTACACCGGCAAGAAGCATAATCAGCGTAACTTTACTGGGATCGGATCCCATGGTGGTGGACACCATGATCGCGTCGCCGACCTTCAATTCCGTGAGCGGCATCGCCGGCAGGCGGTCGAGCATCTGCCCGATATCGCCACGGCCGCGACCACCTCCCGGGCCTCCGGGACCACCGGGGCCGCCCGGTCCGCCAAATCCACCGCCGCCAGGACCGCGACCGGCGCCACCGCCGCCAGCACCGGGGCCGCGACCTCCGCCATCGCCCTGCTGCATGGTCGGATTCAACTGTCGAGCCAGCATCATCGCCATCTGGGGCGAGAGCTTCTTCATGGTGGAGTCGGTATCGACTTTGATGGTAATGATTTTCTTGGGATCTTTCTTGTCCTTGACAGATACATCCCGAACCTTCAATTCGCCCGTAGCCGGATCGATCGCTTCAATCAGAGCGGCGATCTGCCGGAACGTGCCAGCCACGATTCTCTCGGCTTTCACAGAGGAGCCGTCCGCGCTCTTATCGCCGAGGACGCGCACCTGATCGCCGGTCTTGATCTCGGCGAAACTGCTCGGCTTGGCATCGGAGAACTTCGCGGAATCGAGGGAGTAGCGATTGTATTCGGTCTTGTCTGTCGGTTGAATCGTGACCTCGCGCTGGCCAACCTTGATGGTCAGAACCTTCGCCGCGGAGTCGACGGCGGTGACGGTACCGGTAGTGCCACGCTTCACCCAATCGTCCTGCTCCTTCTTTTTGACCTCGGCGACGTCGGACTTGGTCATGATGATGACCGTACGCGCATCCAGCGTCTTCTGATCGGACGACATCTGGCCGACCGCGGCGACCCGGTCACCCGCGGTGACATCCGACAGCGCGATGTTGGCGGCTTTCTTGGTATCCGTCTCCCCGGGAGGCATGCGGCGGAGGAAGGTCAGGGTCGTGAGGGTTATTTCCTCGCCCTTATCCGTCTTAACGGAAATCTGTTTGGACGCCGCATTTACCGCTGTGACCGTGCCCGTGACGCGTGCTGCGGCAGGCGCCGGGGTTTGCGCTGAAGCTGTGGCGAAAAACGCCACAGTAGTTAAAAGTAAGGTGGAAAAGAACTTCATGAAAATCACTCGTAGAATGCAATCTCACCTTCAAGGGGCGTTAAGGCCGTGCGTAAGGTTACGCTGTGGAGGCAATAAGATAGGAGCAAAATCAGGGGGAAAAGCTGGAATGCTGGAGGAGTGCTGCTGAGGTGATTACGAGGGGGCTGAAAAAACAAAAAAGCTGGATTGCCGCGCAGGTTGAAGGGCACTACGCGGCCCCAGCAAAAACGAAGTGCGAAACGCGACTAGCGCGAGCCGCCCTTTTTCTCCATGGTGTCGTCCTTCTTTTTGCCGCCCTTTTTCTTGCTCTTCTTGGCAGTGTCGTCCTTCTTGGCGGTGTCCTGGGCAAAGCTTACGGCCACAGTCGCGGTCATGAACGACAGGGCGAGCATCAGCGTCATCAGTTTCTTCATTTTAGCGGTTCTCCTTTGGTTTCGAACGAACGTCTTTGGAACTGTTTCGTCTGGGGCTATGATATCGAACTGCACATGAAGTGTCCCTTAACGGCTAATTAAAATCGCTTCATTTCGCGTTGACAACTTTTGGGAAGAAATTTTATGGGATCTAAGACACTGCTTTTCAGCACTTTAGCTCTTTGCGCCGGTCAGCGCCGGCCCGCTTTTTACATACTCGCCTGCTAGGTTGTAATCGGATGAAGAAGGCGGAAATTGCAAAACGAATGGCGCAGGAGGCGGGAGTCAGCCCCGCCGAGGCAGCGGACCGCCTGGATGGCGTGGTCCGTGACATCCTCTCAAATCTGCGAAAAGGGAGAGTCGCCACCTGGCCGGGGTTGGGTCGATTCCATAATGAGCGGGATGGCCGGATGGCCTTCCAGCCGGAAAGGCGGAAGGGCCATGAATGAACCGATGTACGCCCAACAGTTGGCCGACGTGGTGATCACCGGCCTGGCCGAGGGGAAAGTGGTGGAGATCGACGGACTCGGGACTTTCTATCCCGACCCGGCCCGCGGGTTCCATTTCGAGCCGCGCAGCAAGGCGCAGGTCTTCATCGCTTATGTAAAGGAAGACCAGGCCGAAGCGGAACTACTCTACGACGTCCTCCTCGGCGCGGGGTTCAGTCCCTGGATGGATGTGCGGAAACTGATGCCCGGACAGAACTGGCCGCGCGCGATTGAGACGGCGATCGAGAACTCGGATTTTTTCCTGCCGTGCTTCTCGCGCAATTCGGTCAGCAAACGGGGCGGGTTTCAAGCCGAAATCCGATACGCCCTGGATTGCGCCCGACGCGTCCCGCTGGACGATATGTTTGTCGTGCCGGTACGGCTGAATGCCTGCCGGGTGCCGGGGTCGATCCAGAAGGAGACCCAGTACATCGATCTGTTTCCGGATCGCGCGGCAGGGGTGCGGCAACTGGCGCTCGCGATGCGCCGCGAGTTGAAGCGGCGGGGGTAGGGGGAAACACCCAGCGTTCAGCAAGCAGCTTTCAGCTAAGTCCCCAAACCCGCGAGCGCACCCTAAGCGCGCGCGGCTCCCGTTACAGCTTGGCAGGCGAAAGCGCCGGCGAAAACGCCTGCCCCACTAAGCGGCGCGCAGCGATTTTCGGTTCGCGACGAAAAAGAGTGCGGCGGCGGCAAGGCCGATTAGAGTGGGCCAATTCGAGATCGGGACGGGTGCAACGACTGTGCCGACCGAAGTGACGAGTTGGAAAGAGGAGGACAATCCGCTGGCCTGGCCGCCTCCCGACACGGCCACATTGTTCGTGACGGATGTCTCCCCGTTGCTCTTTACGGTCGCATTGATACTGATCGCTGCCGCCGACGCGGAGGCCCCAATCGCGGTGGTTGAGGTGCAAGTGACCACCTGGCCGGCGGGACTGCAATTCCAACCAGAGCCCGATGCGCTCACGTACGTCAAATTCGCGTCCAGCGTGTCGGTGACGGTGATCGTTCCCGTAGTAGCCGCGTTTCCCGAATTGGTCACGGTGATGGAGTAAGCCGCCGATCCCGCGGGAGTGAGCGCCGTGGGAGTAACGGATTTCGTGACGCTGAGATTCGGGGACGTCACGGGACTGACGAGTTGGAAAGTGTCGTTGGCGCTGTTCGTCTCTCCCCCGCCGGCGACCGACACGTTATTCGTGATCGCCGCCTCACCGTTGGATTGGACGGTCGCAGCGATCGTAATCGGCGCGGCCGATGCGCCGGCGCTCACGGCCGTAGTCGACGTGCAGGTCACCACCTGAGCAGCCGCGTTGCAGGTCCAGTTGGTGCCGGTCGCGGTAACGAAGGTCAGGTTGGCATCGAGTGTATCGGTCACCGTGATCGTACCCGAAGTGGCCAGATTGCCGATATTGGCCACCTGCACCGCATACGTCGCGGCGTTCCCCTGGACGAAGGTGGCGGGCGAACCGCTCTTGGAGACGATCAGGTCAGAAACACCAACTACGTTCGTATTGGCCGTAAGAGTTGTACCGGCGCCCTTCGCAAAGTATGCGTCGTTCTGCTGAGGCGTTGCCGAACTGCTCAGGACCAGCGAGTAAGAACCGGCGGAGAGGACCGCAGGAGTTGGGAATGTAAACGTATGGTACCCGTACGATTGACAATTGCTTGTTCCGGCGCAGAACTGGGCGTTCGAAAGCGTCACAGTTGCGAGCGTCGAGGCGCCGCTCATCAGGTTCAGGGTAATGGTGCCGGTGGTAATGGTTCCGCTTTTCAAAAAGAAAATGCCGCCGGAGAGGCTGTATGTTCCCGCTCCGGTAACCGTCAATGGAAACGTCACGAGGTCGGGATTATTGTCGATTTTAGATTCCGCTCCGGAATTCGGCCCGGTTACATAGTTTTGCGCCCACATGGGAGCGGCAGCAACAGCGGCAAGTACGGCGACGAAAAGTTGAGCACGCGAAATCAGCATTCAAACGCCTTTCCAGAGACTTTTGGACCATTAAAGCACGGAATTGATCGGTATAGTACGGTATTGTTGCGAGAACTGTACGACTGATCGCTAATGCATCATTGACGGCTGCTGCTCGCCGGGCTTAGGCCGCCGCATGAGGAACGGCAGGGGAGACAGGCAGGCGACTACCACGGACATTACCCAAAAGCTGCTTTCGAAGCTCATCGTACTGGCCTGCGCCTGAATCGTATGCGATGCCAGGCTGAGGGCCTTCTGCGCGGCAGTGACGGCGTCGTAACCCTGCGCTACGAAGACCGATTTCATGGCCGCGATCCAGCGCTCAAAGTTCTGGTCGCCGTGGCTGGTATGGGCGGCGAAGTTGACTTGGTGGATCTGGTTCTGCCGCTCTAAGAACGTCCCCAACAGCGACGTTCCGATGCTACCGCCCAGATTGCGCGCGAAGTTCGAGAGTCCGGAGACCTGGTTGTTCTTCTCGCGCGGCACGCCGACATAATTCAGCGTGCTGATGGGGATGAAGATGAAAGGCATGAACGTCACCTGCGCCATGCGAAGGAACATGATGGTGCGGAAGTCGATCTGCAGGTTTACGATGGTCAGCCGGTGGAGCATGAATGCCGTGCCCAAAAAGCCGATCGAAATCAGCAGCCTGGGATCTATCCTGGTGGCGGTGATCCGGCCGGCGATGGGCATCATCAGCATCAGGACAAATCCCGCCGGCGAGAGCGCCTCGCCCGCGCGTTCCGCGGTATAACCCAGGCTGGTCTGGAGGAATTCGGGGATCAATACCGTGGACCCGAAGAGCACCATCCCGAGCGTAAACGAAAAGAAAACGGCCGTCCCGAAATTGCGGTTCTTCAGAAGACGCACGTCAACAATCGGATCGTCGTGATACCACTCCCAGAGGAAAAAGGCGATCAGTACCGGGGCGCCGAGGCCGAACATTACGCGAATCAGCGGCGAGGTGAACCAGTCGGACTCCTGTCCTTTGTCCAGGACGACCTGGAAGCAGGCCACGCCGGTGACGATCAGCGCCAGCCCGATGTAATCCACGCGAATTCCCGAGCGGCGCGCAGTCTTAATCCAGGGCGGGTCCTCTACCATTCGCGACGTGAGGAAAAGCGAGAGCATGCCGATCGGGAGATTGATAAAGAAGATCCAGTGCCAGCTGAAATTGTCGGTGATCCAGCCACCCAACGTGGGTCCGATGGCCGGCGCCACGACGACCGCCATACCGTATAGCGCGAACGCCATGCCGCGCTTTTCGGTGGAAAACGTGTCCGCCAGGATGGCCTGTTCCGAAGGTTGCAGCCCGCCGCCGCCCGCGCCCTGCAGTACGCGGAATACGATCAGCATCGGGAGGTTGCGCGCGATCCCGCAAAGAAACGAACAGACGGTAAACAGCAGGACGCAGGTCATGTAGAATCGCTTGCGCCCGAACACGGTGGAAAGCCAGCCCGATACCGGCAGCACGATGGCGCTCGAAACAAGGTAGCTGGTGAGCACCCACGTGACCTCCTGATAGGACGCGCCCAGCGATCCTGAGATATGCGGCAGCGCCACGTTGGCGATCGACGAATCGAGCACCTCCATGAAGGTCGCCAGAGTCACCGTGATGGCGATCAAGTACGGATTGTGCGCAGGCCGCCACGGTTGCGGCGCGGGGGTGTCGGGCATGCTATTTACCGATCCGTACCTCGGGTTCGACGGACATGCCGGCGCGCAGCAGGTCGAGCCCGGCCTGGTTCGGCTTGAAGCGCAGGCGTACCGGGATGCGCTGCACCACCTTCACGTAATTGCCCGTGGCATTCTCCGGCGGCAGTACGCTGCTGATGGCGCCGGTGCCGCCCCCGATGTTCTCGAGGTAGCCGTCGAAATCCCGCTTGAGAGCGTCCACATGAATCCGCGCCGGCTCGTTCGGCCGTAAATTGTAGAGTTGCGTCTCTTTGAAATTCGCCGTCACCCAGAGGTCGTTGAGTTGGGCTACGGTGAGCAATTGCTGTCCTGCCGCGATGCAGGCCCCCACCTCGGCAGAGCGCTTCAGCACGATGCCGTCGACCGGCGAGACGATTTTCGTGTAGCCGAGCCTGAGTTGCGCCTGCTCCAGTTGCGCCTGGGCGCTTTGCGAACTCGCCTGCTGGGATTGGACCGCGGCCCGGCGGATCGCCACCTGCTGGCTGGACGTCTGCCGGAATTGTTGGAGGCGGCTCTGCGCGTCCTGAACCTGCGCCCTTCGCTGGTCCACGACGCGCGCGGCGGATTCCACGGTGGATCGTGCCGCCGCCATGTTCGCGGCCTGCGCCTTAGCGGTCGCTTCCACCTGGTCGTATTCCTGCTGCGAGACTTCCTCACGGGAGATCAGGATCTTGTAGCGGGCCAGGTCCGCCTGCGCCTTGGCGTTGTTGGCCTCGGCTTCGGCCAGGCGCGCGGCGGCGGTATCGCGATCGTGTTGGGCGGCGCCCACGGTGGCCTCGGCATTCGCCACGCCGGCCTGAGCGCTGGACACGTTCGCGATATTCTCCGCCTGCGTGATGGGCACGTTGGGCTGTTGCGCCGACACCTGGCTGCGCGCCTGATTCAACGCGGCCGCGGCCTGATTCACCGAGACCTGGAAATCGCGCGGGTCCAGATCCACCAGCGGATCGCCGGCGTGGACGAACTGGTTGTCCTCGACGTAGACCTTCACGATTGTGCCATCGACGCGCGAACTTACCGGGTCCAGGTGCATCTCGACGTAGGCGTCGTCGGTGGACTCGTACTGACGCGCGTTCAGCCAATAAAAGAAGAAGCCGGCCCCCACCACCAGGAGGACGAGGAAAAAGATCGTGAAGGCCTTGCGGCGCCCCCTGGCCCGGTTCTGGTCCGTCGCAGGTTTCGGCGGCGGGGCGGACGCCGCTGGCGGGGCGATGGCGGGGGCTTCCTCATGCTGCATCTGGCTCATGGGCGCTTTCCTTTGAGTAAACCGGGCAGGGTGGCCTCGGCTTCCCCTGCCGCGCGCGACAGACTTAGCCGCGCCAGGTCGAGCGAGAACAAGCTGGATACGTAGTCGGCTTCGGCCCCTGCCACCTGCTCCTGCGCTTGCACGACTTCGACCGTGTTGGCGACGCCCAGGTTGAGACGGTCGCGGGACTCACGAAGCGTCTCGGCGGCATAGTCCCGATTCGTACTTGCCAGTTGCAGTTGGCCGGTCGCCGTTTCCAGTTCAATGAGCGCCGAGCGGACCTCCTGCTCGACGCGGCCGCGCTGATCGGTAAGCTCTGCCTGCCGTTGATGGAGGGCGGCTTCGGCCTGCTGGACTTCGGCCCTGACGCGCCCGCCGGTCCACAGCGGCATGTTGACCGACCCGGTGACGGCGAACACGCCGTGGGTCTGCGCCGGGTTGGGCCCGAGCACGCCGTAATCGCCATTGGCGGAGACGGACGGAAGGCGTTCGGCGCGCGCGGCCGAGAGCGCATGCTCGGCGGCTCGGACCTGCGCCTCGGCGGCCTGCAGATCGGAGCGGCGCGCGAGCGCCTGCTGCACGGCAGTGGCGGGTTCGGGGATGGCGATGGTGTTGGGCGACAGCGGCTCGGTGAGGGCAAGGTCGCGATCCAGCGGCAATCCGATCATTCGTGCGAGCGCCAACTTCTGCTTGCGGAGGTCCGATTGGAGTGAGTTCAATCGCTGTTGCTGGGTTTGTAACTCCACGAGCGTTCGCATGACGTCGATGCGGGCATTGGTCCCCGCAGTCTTGCGGACCTGTGCCTGCTCGTAGACGGCTTGGGCGTTGGCGACCTGCGCGCGCTGCGACTCGATGCGCGCCGATGTGGCGGCGGTTTGCAGATATGTGCCGGCCACGGCCAGAACGACGAGTTCGCGCGCGTCACAAGCGGACAGGTTGGCAGCGCGTTCCAGCTCTTTCGCGGCACTCCAATTGCGGCGGCCGACCGGGTCGTACAACGATGCACTTAGCGCTGCCTGCGCCTGCGAGTAATTGTACGGACCGACGATGGTCGGAATGGAAAAGCCCGATCCGGGCGGCGTGTTGAACTTGAAACCGAAGGCTGCCAGGTTGGTCTGCGTGACCGTGTCCGAGGCGCTCGCGGCAATGTACGGCATGAGGGCGCTGAGCGCGGCGATGCGTTGCGCCGCGGCGATTGTGTTCGCATTTCCGGCCGCGATGATGCCCAGATTCGTCTGCAGGCCCATGTGGACTGCGTCGCCAAGCGTCAGGGAGATGGTACCTGCAGGAGGTGAGGATCCCGGCACCGAGCCTTGCAGATTCCCGGAGACCTGCGTCGATGTGTTGATGGTCTCAACTCCGGCGGCCGATGTGCTCTGCTGCACGCTGACGCCGCCGCCGGCCGCATTGATGCGACCGGATTCCGGGAGCGTGATGGGCCGCGAAGCGCCTCCTGCCGGCGCGCCCGCGGGATTCATTTGCGCTTCCAGGGGCGGGATCAGTATGAGAAGGCACGCGGCGGGAAACCACTGTGGAGAAAACAGACTCACAGAAGACCATTATATACATGCATGTATGTATATAATAAGTTTGTAATGGGCAATACAACGGCGCGGAATAAACACCAACTGCGCACGCAGGCGACGCGGCAGTCCTTGATCGACTCGGCGCGGGGCATTTTCGCGCGCGATGGGTTCGAATCCAGCCGGATCGAAGATATCGCCGCCGACTCGGGCCGTACGCGTGGGGCGTTTTATGCGCATTTCCGCACCAAGGAAGATTTGTTCTTCGCACTGCTGGAGCAGGAAGCCGAGCGGCGGGTCGTGCAGATCCGCGGCGCGATGGCAAACTGTCGCACTCTGGAGGAGCGCCGTGCCGCGTGGCGGGCGTTTTTTCAGTCGCGCATGACGGACCGGCAATGGGCCATGCTGATGCTCGAATTCAAGCTGTTCGCGATCCGACACCCGGAACAACGGGCGGGACTCGCAGCAACGCACCGGCGAATCCGCGCGTCGCTGAGGATCGAGGAAATCGGCGAGTTCGGCGAGTTGCAAAAGGCAGCGTTGGAGGCGGTCCTCGCCGGATTCACCCTGGAGTACTCGTACGATCCCGTCCGCCTGCCCAAGCGCTCCGCCGCGGAGATGCTCGGGAAGTTATTCGACGCGCTCGTCGGCAGCGGTTCGCGAACTAGTCTAAAATGAGAGAGCAGCAAATGTCGGGGCGTAGCGCAGCCTGGTAGCGCACCTGCCTTGGGCGCAGGGGGTCGGGCGTTCAAATCGCCCCGCCCCGACCA
>Ga0105240_10003688_pt1 | contig 23689 bp, 21 predicted proteins | sample KBSC54metaG_FD_80426 | JGI IMG/M metagenome (GOLD analysis project Ga0105240, IMG submission 80426) | Corn rhizosphere microbial communities from Kellogg Biological Station, Michigan, USA - KBS C5-4 metaG | ecosystem: Host-associated > Plants > Roots > Rhizosphere > Soil | place: Michigan, USA...
AGCTTCGCGGCCACCCTCGAAAAGCATTTCGGCGTACGACGTATGCCCCCTGTCCAAGGGGATGGCGATTTGATTAGGCTCGCAAGCAGCGGCAGCAGCCAGAGGACGGCGCCGCAAACCTGACCTACCCGGGATCGAGGCAGGCGGGGTGGGGGGGGTTTGGAAAGGTCAGGTGCGAATGGAGTGTCGTACATATCGCCGGGCGCGGACCTCGATCTGTCTCCTGGCCATAGCACTCGTGCGAATAGCCTCGGCAACCGAGCCGAGCCTTCCGCCGTTGGAAATTCATCTCCCCGCGGGCGATGCGACCCGCACCTTGACCGATTTGAGCCGGCTGGCCCATTTGCAGCTGCTGTTCGACTACAACGTCGTCAAGGGCCATACGACGCCAGCCCTGGATGGCGTGTACACGCCAGGTGATGCGCTCCGCCGATTGCTTGCCAACACCGATCTCCAGTTTGATTTCGTGAACGAGCGCACGTTGGCGGTGATGCAGAAGCAAGCGCGGGCCGACACGAAGGTTGCCGGAGCCGAAGCGGAGCCGCACTTGAGGCGCCCCCCTCAACCGAAGGTTGCGAGATCACCACCCGCGACCAGCAACAGCACCGTGGAAGTCGTGCGGGTCACCGGAACATACGTGCGCGGTGAGCCGCCGGTCGGCGAGGAGATCATCAGCGCCACCCGAGCCGACATCGCGGCGACCGGCTCGGCCACGCCCGCGGATTTCTTACATACCCTGCCACAAACCTTCGGAGGCGGCCCGAACCTGGATACCCACATCGGCCAGGAGGCGCTGACCAACTCCGGCCTGGGGGTCGGTGTGAACCTGCGCGGTCTGGGTGCTCGAGCCACGCTCGTTTTGCTCGACGGCCGCCGCGTGGCGCCTAGCGGCACCGAAGGCCAATTTGTCGATATAGAGAATATCCCGCTAACCGCCATCGAGCGCATTGACATCCTCCCGGACAGTGCCTCGGCTGCTTATGGCGCTGACGTCGTCGGCGGTGTCGTGAATTTCGTCCTGCGCCAGCAGTTCGACGGTGCGGAGACCATCGTGCGCGGGGGCTCCGGCACGCGCGGCGATCTCCAGGAGTATCTCTTCTCGCAGACCATCGGGAGAGCCTGGGAGAGCGGCCATGGCCTGATAGCCTTCGAGTTCTACGACCGCGGAGCGCTGCCGGCCGCCGACCGGGCGTATGCGACGAGCGATCTACGCCGCTTCGGCGGCGGCGATTTCGATAGCAACTTCGCCAACCCCGGAAATATCATCGATTCGCAAACCGGTCAGAGCTGGGCCATTCCGAGCGGACAAAACGGTCAACACCTGACCGCGTCCGATCTCGTCGCGGGAACCATGAATCTTCAAGACCGGTATCTCGGCGGGGAGATCATCCCCAGCCAGGAGCGCTGGACACTGTATGCCACCGGGAGGCAGGGGCTCGGGGAGCGGCTCACTACGTTCGCCGACGTTCTTCTGGGCCATCGCCGGGCCCAGCAAACCTTAGAAGGCGTCCCCGACAAACTGGTCGTTCCCAGCACGAATCCTTTCTACGTCAATCATTCTGGAGGCACTGCTCCCGTCGTCGTGGCTTATGACCTGGGCAAGGATCTGGGTCCGTTGACCGGGACTGTCGATATCGACACTCTGAACGCAACTTTTGGCATGGATTTCGATATTGGCTCCTCCTGGATAATCAGAGCCTCAGGGACCTATTCGCGCGAGAAGCAAAAACAGGACACAGCCGGTGAGCCTAACGCCGACCTGCTGAATCGTGCTTTGGCGGACCCAAACCCGCTGACCGCGTTCAATCCGTTCGGCGACGGCTCGAACACGAACCTGGCGACGCTACAGTCGATCCGCACCGACTTCGGCTTCTGGCTCAACTCCCAACTCGAGACGGTCGACATCACCGCCGACGGCCCGATCACGAAGCTCGCCGGGGTGCCATTGAAGCTTGCCTTGGGCGCCAATTGGCGCGACCAGCAGTTTACGACCAGTGCCATTACGCCCGGCACATCCGGCTTCGCCACGTTCGATCTCGGCCGACGCGTCGTGTCCGCATTCGGGCAAGTCGTCGCCCCACTGTTCACCGATGCTGACACTATCCCGGGGTTGCGGACACTCGAGCTCTCAGTCGCGGCACGCTACGAGGACTACCGGGGTTACGGGAGCACCACCACACCGAAGTACGGGGCAGTCTGGTCACCCGCGAGAGGCATCGCTTTCCGGGGAACCTGGTCCCGCTCCGTCAGACCGCCAACCCTCGTGGATCTGGATACGACTCAGAACAGGTCGGCCATTACTACGCTGCTCCCGAGTGCCGGCGGCAGCATGACTACGCTGCTCTGGAGCGGTGGGAACGCCAACCTACAACCCGAGCGCGCACAAAGCTGGACCGTCGGTCTCGAACTTGCCCCTGACTTCGCGCCAGGACTCACTATGGGCCTCACCTACTTTAGAACCACGTTCAAGGATCGCATCCAGCAGACCTTGCCCAGCCCCAACATTTTGAGCGACCCGATGTACGGCTCGATTGTCACGTACAATCCCAGCCCGGCGCAGGTCGCCTCGATCTGCGCCCACAGTCTGTTTCTGCAAGGCTCGCCCGCGCAATGCACGGGCGTTGCCGTCGGAGCGATCGTGGACCTGCGCACCCGCAATTTGGCCCGGCTGCTCACGGACGGCATCGATTTCAACACGAGCTATGCGCTGCCCACCGCTATGGGCAAGTTCAAGTTCATCGTGAGCGGCACGTGGCTCATGGACTTCTCCGAGGCGCAAACCCCCGACCAACCGCTCGTTCCTCTGTTGGACACGCAGAACCAACCCATCGACCTGCGCGCGCGCGCCAGTGCGGGCTGGGAACACAAGGGCTGGGGCGCGCTGTTCGCCGCGAACTTTACCGATAGCTACCGCGATACAGCGAGCCATCCCACCCGCCGGGTCGATTCGTGGACCACGTTCGATTTGCAACTTCGCTACGACTTCCCCGCCGGCGCTGGCGCGTGGCTACACGGGCTGGGCATCGAATTCAACGCGCGCAACCTCTTCAACTCCGATCCGCCATTCCTCAACAATCAAGCCACTTACATCGGCTACGATCAGGAGAATGCGGATCCGTACGGACGGCTGCTCAGCCTGCAGTTGCGCAAGACCTGGTAACCCAGCTTCGCAGCCAAGCTTCCGTGCAGAGGTGCTCCTGCAGGATCTCGCCGTACTGAAAGTCCGCGGGTGAGCGTTCCCGTGTCAAGTAGGTCTCCAGCGCGCTGCGATTCAGAAACCCGCGCTGCACCAGCAGCCCGTCGAGCAGCATCTCGCGCACGAAATTCAAGTTTTCATCCAGTATGTTGCGTACATGCTGGTCGACGCGACCCTTCGCGCGGCGTCGAACGATTTCCGGGGGTAGGTCGCGCTCGAACGCGCGTCGCGCCAGCGCCCGATCCCAACCGCTCTCGATGAGCACGTACGTAGGGATGCGCAAGCATACCTCCACGAGCGGCTGCGAAAGCAGCGGCATTGTTCGCTCCGGATAGAGATCGCGTGTAAACGGGCTGTAGAACGCGGGCGGAACCGAGACAGCCATGGCGTGCCAGAAAATTCCAGGCGGTACTCCACGCACCGCCTCGGGTGTAAACCACGGGTGCACAAATCCTCTGTCCCGCTTGGCCGAAGCGACGAGATCCGTGTTGACAACAGTTCGCGTCACAGGCTTTGTGAGCGCGATCGGATCCCACCGAGGTGCAAACCAACGTGCGCGCAGCGCCTGAACCAGCAGTGGCCAGATCGATCGCCGCGATACACGCGCGGCATCAACAGCCGTGCGGAGCAGCCCTCCGCTCAAGCCATGCGCAAAGAGATAATCCGTCACAGCAAGATCGGCACGCGCTTGAAAAAAAACACCGTCGCCGCCTGCGCCGGAGAAAAGACTGCCCGCGCCGTGTCGCTTGGCCAGATCGCCTTCATAGGTGCCATGGTCGAGCTCGTACATGTAAAACCAGGGCCGCGGCGTGGGGCGCAAGCTGCTCAGCCTCTCCAGGCGCACTTCCCGGGGATCGAGTTGCTGCTCGATGAGAGGCATCCCAACCCGTTGCGCCATCGCGCGCGCATAGCGGCGCTCGTCTTCGTTCGGTCCCGTGCCAAAGTAGTTGAGACAGACGAGCTCCGGCCGAGTGGGCGCCGTGGCCAGACAGCTCAGCACGATCGACGAGTCGAGCCCTCCCGAAAGATTGTGCAATATTCCGTTGTAACAAGCAGCCCACGTGTGCACACACCCGATGGTGGCGGCGCGCAACGAGGCGACCGCCTCGTCGACCGACTCGAGTGGGGAGCCTCGCCCGATATCAATCGGATTCCACTCGATCCTCCGGTGCGCGACTCCTGCGTGGAAGGACACTCTCTCCCCGGGCTGCACCTCCGAGACTTCATTCAATGCGGTGTCGCGAATCTGCAGGAGCGGGTAAGCGACAAACCAGGCGATGTAATTCCAGTTGACCGTGAACGGGCGGATTCCCACGGCCTGGCAGTCTTCGATGTCGGAACACAGGACGCTGACACCCTCGTGGCTGGTAAGCCAACAGGGCAAGCCGCCCAAAGGATCGCGCAGGACCGACACTTCGCCACTCGCAGCGTTGCGCACGATGGCCACATATCGTCCCCAATATCTTTCCAGCAGCCGGCGCCCACAACTGGCCACGACTTGCGAGGTTTCCGCCTCATCGAACGAGACATGTGCCGCCGACTCCGGTGTGGCAATGTCGCGACCCAGAATCCTACCGAGAACGACTCCCGCGGAGTTTGCAAGCGCCACCGCACGACTCGAGCCCAGTTGCCGGTCGTCATGCCAGACAGTGACCCCGTTGCAGTCCAGGATGCGCGACCACCCGGTCGAGCTCGCAGTCAAGCGCTGCGTCCACGCCAGGGCGGCGAGCCGGGCGCGCTCGTCCGCGGGATTCCAGATCAACGCCAGGTAACGATACACGGCTGCTGCCGCTTTTCAGACCACCATGATAGGTACGTAGCTGCTCACGTGCTCCACCGTATCGTTGAAAACGACTCCGTCATGTTGTACCCAGCAGTGGGCGGCGAAAGGGCGGGCGCGAACGGCGAAAACCCAGCTTGGAAAGAGTTGATGCCGTGCGAGAAACTCGAGCATCGAAAGCGAGTCGTGCAGACACTCTTCCTTCGTAGAGAACAAGAAAGCGCGCAGGCGTGTGAACGCATGAACGAGCTTCCGGGCTCGCTCGATGTCGAAAGGCGTAGTAGGGGCGGCAGCATGCTTGGCATTACGGTCAGCGACACGCCGAATAACGCGCTCAAAACGCCAGAACCGCAACGCGAACTTAGCGAATATTGACGCGGTCACAAACGCGATAACGGCACCCAAGCCGACCTTGTCTTCCGCCCGGTCCGCTTCAACTATGAGCTCTCGCTCGGGTATCACGGTGTTCACCGGGGTAGCATCCTTCGACTCGGCTTCCCCTTCCAACAGCCATCCCTGACGCACCAGTGGCGCCACCGCTTGCGCGATAGCGCTCTCCGGCAACGCCTCACCAGCCGGCGATGTCGGCCAACCGGGCAGCACCAGACTCAGTGGCGCCGTCTTCGCGGCGTCCAATGCGAAATACCGATCCTGTTTCAAGTCGAGCACGACAATATAGCCTTCGTCTCGGCAGACGAAGACATGCCTGGCCAGCCCAAGCCGAGCCATCGCATTCCCCCCGACGCCCTTGAAATTTGTTGAATGCGCGAGATTCCCGTCCCCGCCGCACGGGTCACAGCGGCGGGGACGGTCGGATTATTGGGGCAGGCTCAAGGCAAGAACCGATCGAATGGTGACATGCCGCCTTCGTAAATCGGCCCGAAAAACCCGCCCTTGGTGCGCTCCGACGCGCGGCCACAGTCAATGATCTCCACCGCGTCCTCTGCCCGCACTGTCTCGTCCCCTTCCTCTCTCAGCGCGCTCATTAATCTCTCCTTTGGTTGATGTCGAACCCAACGTAGCAACGTACCTATCGCCGTTGGTTCTCTCCCAAGCGCTCCTTGTCAGGGTCGGTTCGACGGATACTACGGATCGGTCGGCGTGGCAAAGCTGCGCTATGCCGACCCGCGCGTCAAGTCCCTCGATGTTATGTCTCTAGTTGGAGCATGTACGGAGCCTGTACGGGCAGGGGAACAATTGGACTTTGGACCAACCTGACCGCCTTTAGGTACCTCTGCCGCCCCTGAGCGCGCAGCGCGCAAGGGGCCGAATCTTGGCACCCGGCGTTGAAAGTATCCCGCGCAGGGGCCAAATCCCGGCACCCCCAGGCGCTGAAAGCATCCCGCAAGGGACCGACTCTCGCGCCGTTGGGGCCTCAAGCCCGCCTGAGGTACCGGCGGCGGCGGAAATCGCTCAAAATTTCACGAGCGGCGTTATGCCCGGGCGCCCCTGTCACCCCACCGCCGGGATGGGTGCCCGCTCCGCACATGTAGAGACCCCGCAGCGGCCCGCGATAATTGCCAAAGCCGAGCATAGGGCGCGCGGAGAACATCTGATCCAGGCTGAGCACGCCGTGGAAGATGTCCCCACCCACCAGCCCGAAGGTGCGCTCGAGATCCAACGGACTCTGGATCTGCCGGCCCAGCACGGCGGCTTTGAAGTTCGGAGCGTACTCGTTGACGGTATCGATCATCAGGTCTGCCACAGTCTCGCGGTGCTCGTCCCAGGACTGTCCGTTCGGCAACTGCGGGGCAACATGCTGACAGAAGAGGCTGGCCACGTGCTGCCCGGGGGGGGCCAGGCTGTCATCCAGTGTGGATGGAATCACCAGCTCCACGATCGGCTTGCGCGACCAGCCGTTGCAGCGGGCATCGAAGTACGCTTTCTCCATGTAGGAGAGTGTGGGGGCGATGATGATCCCGGCCGTATGATGGTCCGCCGGGGCGCGGCCCGGTAGACACTTGAAATCGGGTAGCTCGGCGAGCGCCACGTTCATCCGGAACGTGCCGGAACCGCAGCGCCAGCGGCTGATACGCTCGCGAAACTCCTCGGTCAACGAGTTGGCTGGAAGCAGGCGGGTGTACAAGAGCTTCGGGTTGAGGTTGGAAATGACAGCCGCTGCCCGTAGGGTTTCCCCGCTCTCGGTCACAACGCCTACGGCCCGGTCACCTTCGACAATGACTTGCCGCACCGGGGTATCAACCCGGATCTGCGCGCCGCGCGCCTGGGCCGATTTCGCCATGGCCTGGGTAATCGCTCCCATGCCGCCGATCGCATGTCCCCAGGCTCCTTTCTTGCCGTTGACCTCGCCAAAGACGTGATGCAGCAGCACGTAGGCGGAACCCGGTGTATAGGGGCTGGCGTAGTTGCCCACTATGCCGTCAAACCCGTAAGCGGCTTTGATCGGATCGCTCTCGAACCAACCGTCCAGGTAATCGCCAGCGGAAGTGGCAAACAAGCCGAGCAGCTCGCGCCGCAGGCTCATGTCGAGCTTGCGCAGCCGGCCACCTACTTGCGCCGCCCGAAGCAACTCGGGCAGTGCCATCCGCCAACTCCCCTGGATCGCATTCGGAGGAGTTTCCAGCACGAGGTCCCGCAACACATCGGCCACCGCACCGAGCCGCTCGCCATAGCGGTCCAGCCGCGCCGCATCCCGGCTCGAGAACTTCGCAACTTCAGCGGCGGTACGGCCTTCCCCCACCAGAAGATAGCGCCCGTCCTCGGCAGGCAGGAAGTTGGAGACCTTGCGCTCGACCACTCGTAGCCCGTACTTCGGCAACTCGAGATCGCGGATCACCTTCGGGTTGAGCAGCGACACGGTGTACGCCGCTACCGAGTTGCGGAAGCCTGGATGAAACTCTTCGGTCACGGCCGCGCCGCCGACCACGCCGCGTCGCTCGAGCACCGTCACCTTCAGACCCGCCGCAGCCAGGTAGGCTGCGCAAACGAGCCCGTTGTGACCTCCGCCGACAATGAGCGCGTCAGCGCTAGCCGAGGCGGAACTACTCACGGTTCCAACCGCGCGGCGGTGCGCGCAGCAGTCGACTCTCCGGTATCAGAGCTCGCATCCGCCGCCCAAAGCTCCGCAAGGAAACTTCACCCTCGCTCAACGGCCCGACGGTGTAGCTGCTGGACCCCATGCCGGCCTGCACCCGTTCGATCAAGGCTTTGTCCTCGATGCTGACGCGGCGGTTGATCCGCCAATTCAGATAACGCGCTGCCCGCATCTCACGCCGCGAATCCGGATGCACGTAAGGAATTTCGCGAATGAGGGTCTGCGTCGGGGAGATCGGCAGGAATTGCATGAAGTCGATCTGGTCAGGGTAGATGTCGAACGCGATGTTGGGCCACAACTTGTAGTAGTTCCATTGGCGCTGCCGCTCACCGGGAAGGTGCGCCACCTCGGGCAGGAAGTGTTGATACAGCCGCTCCGACAAATTGCTCGATGGCTCCTGACGCAGCAGGCCCCACATCTTGTCGATCCAGGGCTGAGCCTCGACGCCGTAGCTACGGCCAAACAAGCGGGTCAAACCGGGATGCGCCACGGTGATATGCAAGCCATCGGAGTAATTGTCGCCCACGTTCTTCCAGTTCACCTGGCGGGGACGCAAGGTCACCCGCCCATGCGGCACGAGCTCCTCCATGCGGTACTCGGAAAGCTCGCGGGCATAGGGCGCCGCCATTTCGCGCACACTGGGCAGGCCAGGCTCGAGCCGCACGAAAATGAAGCCCATGAACACTTCGAGATCGAGCGGTACCAGCCCGTGCCGCTCGATCTGCAGCCCCGGGAACGCTTGTCTGTCGGGAACGCCGATGAGCCGACCATCCAACGCATAAGTCCAGGCGTGATACGAACACGTAATCCGCCTTCCGCAATGCCCGTTGGCCCCGTCCACCAGACGCGCCGCACGATGCCGGCAAACGTTGTGGAAGCCGCGCACCTGTCCGTCATCGCCCCGCACTACGACGAGCGGCTCGCCTAGAAAATCCAGCGTGTGAAAGTCACCCGGACGCGGCACGTCGTTCGAGTGGCATACCACCTGCCAGCTCTTGCGAAAAATCACCGCCTGTTCGCGCTCGAAGAATTCCCGGTCGTGGTAGATCCAAGCCGGCAAGCTGTAGTTGTCTTCCTCGGCGGCGGCGCCCTCAACCGGGCTCGACGCAAGTTTTCCGAAGCGAGTCGCAGCGTTCATGGGGGTCCCGGTGGGCGCGTCGTTATTGGACGATCGTACAATAGCGCTCGGAAAGGGGTCAAACGGGTCCCTCGGGCATAGAGGAAATTCCCCGATCAGCCGTCACTCAAATGGGCAGCCCATCTTGCGGGTGCGTTACGGACGCTCTCCAGACAGAGTCAATGGCTGCCGAGTGGCTCATCCGGCTCGATGCCGATAACTCGGCGGCGCTCATTGCCCAATGGCGGCAATGGTTGGCAGAAAATCCGCGCAATCAAGCGGTGTACCGGCGGCTCGAAAAAATCTGGCGTGAGACAGATTGTCTCAAAAAACTGCGCCCTCTGGATGGCACAGTGAATCTGGATGTGATGGATACTTTCAGTGCGGCCACCGGTTGATGGTCGAGAGAATGTCGGCGATATCCTTGCGCACCTTCGGCGATGCGACCTCGAAGCATCTCCAGCTCATCACTTGCGCCAGGGGCGTCTCGAACAGATCGGGCGCGAGCACCCGATACTTGTGCATCGAGCGCTCGAGTGAAGTCGCATCCACGCCGAGCCGCGCCGCTGCGCTCGCCACATTTCCAACACCATCGCGCGTCACGATCCAGGCGATGAGCGCGCGCGCCATCCAGATCCGCGACCGATCGAGCGTCTCGCGCGAGAGCTTCGCTTCGACCGCCGCCGCGATCATGCGTGGCGCGCTTTGGGCGCGCGGCGCTGCGGCGGCGGCGGGCGCGGATTGCAACAGGGGAGCCAACATGTCGGTGGTCAACCAAAGGGTCTCATCGAGTCCGGCGTAGGCGCGCGCACTGCTCCACGGATAGCTCGAGCTCTCTTCCGCGAGATCCAACACGACGGGACGTACGTGCATCGAGCGTACGATGTCTGCGAGCTCCGCCTGCGTTTCCGGCTCATAACAGATGTGCGCATCCGAAAAGAGCATGCCGTTACGGCCGAGCCGGTCACCGACCGCGACCGTGTAGGCATTCGCGATCTTGCGAATGAGCCGCTCCGGCGCGACCGCACCGGATTCGGCAACGAGCTCGATCTCATTGTTCAACCAACAATAAGCGTGCACGCGCACGCCGAGCTCACCCACCACGCCGGCCGCGATCTCGGTGAGCATGCGTCGATCGGCGTCAGTACTGAAAACGGATTTGCCGTTGGCGCTGAACAACAGCAGGAGATGGCAACCCGGGCGCGCTTGCACCGGCTTCCGTGGCACTGGGATCCCTCCCTGGCGAAGATGTCTTCCCTAAGAACAAGTGTGGCTCCAAGTGCGCGCCGCAGCAAGCGATGCTTAGCCTGCTCGTAATTTCCAATCTCTGGCTCACGCAAAGAACGGATCGAGGCCCTCGAGCACCGCGTGCTCGGCCAGCAGATAGGCCGCCGCGTTCCACGACTGTCCCGGCATGCCGCGCGGTGCGAGTGTCTTGCCGTGCAGCCATTCGGTGAAGGCCCAGTTTTTCACGGCGCAGGCGTTCGCCAGTTTCATCAGTTCCGCGCCTGCCTGTTGCTTGCGGCCATTGCCAACCAGGGCAGCGACCCAGAAGCCTCCCACCATGGGCCAGATGCCGCCATTGTGATACTGCCACACGAGATTCTGCCGGTGGCGCGCCATGTAGGGACGCCAGAGGATACTGGCTCGCTTGATCGGCCGCGTCACCGCGCGCACGGGATAGGGATCGTGCACGCGCGCTCGGGTCAGGGCGTCGAGCGTACGCTTCGCGCCGCGGGCGTCGGCCAGGCCGAGCAGAATGGCGAGCACGTTGCCGAACACATCGCCCTCTGTGCCGAAGAAGGAAAAGTTGACGAAACTCAGATACAAGTCGCTATCGCGCGCGGCTCGCAACACATAGTCATTCAACAGCCGCGCGCGCCGATATTCAGCCAGACCCGCGGAGAAAGGGTGGAAGAGCCCATTGAAACTCGCCCGCGTCCGCCGCGGCTGCTCGAGACGATAGAGCCTCTTGACGAAGTACCACAACGCGTTCGTATACAGAACGAAACCCGAGCGCGGCATGATGTCCGCCCAGTCGCTCGCCTCGTTTTGTTGTAGCAGAAAGAAACGCTGGTGCTCCTGCGCGAGGAGCCATTGCAGGGCCAGCTCGATGTGGCGCGCGTAACGTCGTTGCAACCCGCCGCGCGCGGCACCTGCCCTGGCGCGCGAGTCCAGAAAAGCCAACGCGATGAGCCACCACAGCGTCGCATCGATGCAGCCCAGGTACCAGAAGTCGGCCTCGCGCCGCTGCAGATCGACAAACTTCGGAATCTGTCCGTTGGGCGCCTGGTGCCGCGCCAGGGTGTGCAGTCCGGTCGCGGCCTCCTTTTGCAGGAGTTTGTCTCCGGAGAGCGCCATGCCGAGGGCGCAAACGGCGGCGTCACGCCCAAAGATCGCGGTATAACCACGCAGGTCGGCGCGCTTTCCGGGTGTGGCGGCCAGGATGCCGCCCGGCGAGAGATTCCGCCGCAAGAGCTCGACCGAGCGGGCGTGGCAAGTGGCCAATAATTGACGATCCATAAACGAGGCATGATAACGTTTCAAAACATGGATATCGCTCATCTGATCCAGACCTCGGTGGCGCCGGTCTTCCTGCTCTCCGGTGTCGCGGCAACACTCGGTGTGTTGACGAGCCGGTTGGCGCGTACCGTGGACCGGGCCCGATCGATCGAAACTCGGCTGGAAAATCACACGGGGAATCCGGAGCACCTGCTCTTTGACCTGAAGGTGCTCGCGCGCCGTGCGCGTTACTTGAACACAGCGATATCGTTGTGCGTCATCTCGGCGGTGATGGTCGCGCTGGTGGTGGTTTCGCTGTTTGCCAATGCCTTCTTCGAAGCGCGCTTGGCTATGACCATCGCCCTGCTGTTCGTCGGCGCGATGCTGGTGCTGACGGGTGCCTTTATCGCGTTCTTCATAGAGGTGCGAGTGGCGATCCGCGCCCTGCGTATAGGCCTGCCGCGCAGTACTACCGACCTCTGAGCCCTGCCCAGCCCGCGGTTGCCCTCGAATCGGTCACGAATGCCCTGGAGCGGGGCACACACCTGTAAAATCAGCGAGTTGTGTCACCTGGAAAAGCAGGCGGCCACGGCGGCAATCTGCTACTCTGCGCGTCTTTTTGGGGCCTTGTAAGGGCTTCGCCCAACTTTCCTCGGGCTCGAAGCGACCTCGTACATTTAGCGGCGCCGCACGCCGTTAGGAACGGGCCTCCTCATCCAAGCCAAGTGATCATATGAACCGCCCTATCCGCAACATCGCCATCATCGCTCACGTCGACCACGGCAAGACCACGCTCGTCGATTGTCTGTTGAAGCAGTCCGGGACCTTCGCCGCCCACGAGAAAATGGGCGAGCGGATCATGGATTCGAACGACATCGAGAAAGAGCGCGGCATCACCATCCTGGCGAAGAATTGCGCAATCGAGTACGGCGGCACGCGTATCAATATCGTCGATACGCCCGGACACGCGGACTTTGGCGGTGAGGTCGAGCGCGTCCTCTCCATGGTCGATGGCGTGCTGCTGCTCGTCGATGCGGTCGAAGGGCCGATGCCGCAAACGCGGTTCGTCACACGCAAAGCACTTGCTCTCGGCCTGAAGGCCATTGTGGTGGTCAACAAGATCGATCGCCCTGGCGCGCGGCCGGGTTGGGTCATAGACCAGACATTCGAGCTGTTCGACAAGCTCGGCGCGAGTGATGAGCAGCTCGACTTTCCCGTGATCTACGCCTCGGCGCTGCAGGGCTGGGCGAGCACGGATCACACCGAGCGGCGCCCGGACATGTCGGCGTTGTTCGAGGCCGTGTTGAAGCACGTGCCGGCGCCGGCCGCGGAAATCGACAAGCCGCTGCAACTGCAGATCTCCACACTGGACTACAACTCCTATGTTGGTCGTATCGGGATCGGGCGCATCCGCCGCGGCTCGGTACGCCCCGGCCAACAGGTGACGCTGCGATTCGCAGACGAGGATCGCGGCCCGGCCAAGATCGGGCAGGTGCTGACGTTCACCGGACTGCAGCGCGCTCCGGTGGACGAAGCCACCGCGGGCGATATCGTCGCGATCACCGGCATCGAGGACGTGAACATCGGCCTGACCGTGTGCGACCCGGAGGCCCCCGCAGGATTGCCGCCCATCCGCGTTGACGAGCCGACCCTGGCGATGAACTTCCAGGTCAACACCTCGCCGTTGGCGGGACGCGAAGGCAAATACGTCACCAGCCGACAGATTCGCGAGCGCCTGCATCGCGAACTGCAAAGCAACGTGGCTTTGCGGGTGGAAGACACTGACGAGCCCGATGTCATGCGTGTGCAGGGCCGCGGCGAGCTGCACCTGACGATTTTGATCGAGAACATGCGCCGCGAAGGGTACGAGCTGGCGGTCTCCAGGCCGCAGGTGCTGACGAAGGTGGTCGACGGCGAAGTCCATGAGCCGTATGAAGCGCTCACCATCGACATCGAAGAGGCGCATCAAGGTGCCGTGATGGAAGCCCTCGGCACCCGCCGCGCGGAGCTGACCGACATGGCCATCGGGAACGGGCGAGCCCGCCTCGATTACCGGGTGCCCGCGCGTGGCCTGATCGGTTTCCAGGGTGAGTTCATGACTCTCACCCGCGGCACCGGTCTGATGAGTCACATCTTCGACGGCTTCGCCCCGGTGAAAGGCGAGATTCCCGACCGCCACAACGGCGTGCTCATCAGTAACGAGAACGGCGAAGCGGTGGCCTATGCTCTATTCAACCTCCAGGAACGTGGCCGCTTGTTCGTGAGCCCCGGCGAGAAGCTCTATGAGGGCATGATCATCGGCATCCACAGCCGCGAGAACGACCTGGTCGTCAATCCGATCAAGACCAAGAAGCTCACCAACATCCGGGCCGCGGGCAAGGATGACGCGATTCTTTTGACCCCCCCGATTCAGCTCACGCTCGAATACGCGGTTGAGTTCATCGCCGAGGACGAGCTGGTGGAAGTCACGCCCCTGTCCCTCCGTATCCGCAAGCGGTTCCTCAAGGAGACCGACCGCAAGCGCGAATCGCGCCAGGGCGCGGCCGCCGCAACGGCCTGAAACACGGGTCGTAGTGCTAGGATAGCCTCCCAACACAACATAATCGGGGAGGCTACATGGGGTTCTGGAACACGGTTGCGGCCGCGGCCGCGACGGCCTGCGTCACGAGCGTGGCGTTGGCGGACATCACCCTGCAGCAGCACATTTCCGTGGAGGGCGTGGGCATCATGGCCGCCGGCAACATGTCCGGCACGACGAAGACCACGATCTCCGGTGAGAGATCGCGTACCGACAGTGACATCAAACTGGAGTCCCGCGTGGTGCGCATGCTGGCGCACCGCGCCCTCGGCCCGACGGCCGAAATCATCAGACTCGACCAGGACAAGATCGATCGGCTCGATCTGACCCGCAAACAGTACACCGAAATGACCTTCGCGGAGTTGAAGGCGCGGTTGCAGAAGACCCTCGACCAGGCGGAGAAGGGGCAGAGTGCGCCGGACAGCCCGAAGCCCATGGACGAGTCCAAGTGCGAATGGCTCGATCCCAAGGTCGACGCGCGGCGCCCGGGAGAGAAGGCCACTTATGCGGGCTACGAGAGCGAGCGGCTCATCGTCGTCGCCTCGCAACCGTGCAAGGACAAGGAAACGGGCGCGATCTGCGAGGTCGCCCTTGCGTTGGATGAATGGCTGGCACCCTCATTCACGGCAGGCACGGAAGCCGAGCGCTTTCATCGCGCCTATGCGCAGAAGATCGGACTCGACATGACTTCCGGACGCGGTGCGTTCGGTGGCGGCGACATTCGCGAGCGTGCCCGCGCGCTGTTTGGACGCTATTCGGGCATCTGGGAACAGATCGTCACCAAAACCCGCGATGTAAAAGGCTACCCGGTCAAGATGAGCTTTTCGTTTGCGTTCGGCGGCGAGCAATGCAAGAACGCCCGGCAACAGGACAGCGACAAAGACGGCGACAGCAGCAACTCCAACGCCTCCGGCGGCCTTGCCGGCCAGATGGCCGGCAAGCTCGGCTCGCTGTTTCACAAGAAAAAGGACGACGACTCCCAGCAGCCGCCCGCGACGCCAACACCCTCGCTGCTCCCAGGTGGCTTGGTGCCGTTGGTGACCCTGACTTCGCAACTCGAGTCGGTCTCCACCGACAGCGTCACGGCGGCCCTGTTCGAAGTACCGCCGGATTTCAAAAAGCAGGAACTCAAAAATGACTGACGTGGAGCCGTCTCACGGGCTCCTCGGTGCGCGGGAACGCCTTTGGTCCCGCGCACTTGTTTGCTCAACGCGCCACGATCCAGTTTGCTCAGCGCGACAGTGTTGGCTTTCATCGACACCGCGCGCAATCTCATCCGTCCACGCAACGAATCTCACTTGTCTTTTCCGTCCAGTGCCTGTAATCATCGCTGGATGAACCACGGACGGCGCGCGCTGTGTACGCTTCTGAGCCTGAGTCTTCTGGTAGGTGCCACTCCGGCCTTGTCCAACTCAGCGGACGACCTGTTGGCATTGTGCAGCGTGGATACGTTGCCCAAGGATATCCGCAACAGCCTGTCGCGAAATTTCAGCGCCTGGAAGATCCAGGAGCCTCAGGATCTGAGCGCGCGGGCCCGCGTCCGCTGGGGCGAGGAGCGGCCGCTGGCCTGCCCCGGCATCGCAGCGGGCCGCTTCCAGGACCCGAAAGAAGGCTCCTATGCGCTGCTCCTGGTACCGACCAATCGCGCGAGCAACGCATTCAAGCTGCTCATCTACACCCAACAGGCCGGGCAACAATATTACGGCTTCAAAGCGGTGGCACAAGGCGACGCGGATGGGAACGAGATCTTCATTGCGACGGTGCCGACCGTGCGATTTTTCGAGGCCACCTCGAAATGGGTGGCTCATTCGCGTGTGAGTGAAGCCGTGATGATGGTGGATTCGGCCAACACGCAATCGTATCTCTACGTCTGGTCCGATCTCGCCTATGAGCGTGAGCAGGTCAACTACCGCTGACCGGGGAGGCTCCTAGGGTCCGGCCTGGCCCCTGACGCCCTGGATCCCGATGAACTGCAGGAACTCCGCACGGGTGCGCGCATCCTCGCGGAAGGAACCGGTCATGCGGCTCGTGATCATCGACACGCCCCGCTTATGTACGCCACGGGTCGTCATGCATTGATGAACGGCGTCGATGACGACGCCCGCGCCGCGCGGCTTCAAAACATCGGTGATGCAGTTCGCGATTTGCGCAGTCAGCTTTTCCTGCACCTGGAAGCGGCGCGCGTAGCCGTCGACGACGCGAGCGAGCTTGCTGATACCGACCACCTTGTTGGTCGGCAGGTATCCCACGTGTACCCGCCCGATGATGGGCGCCATGTGATGCTCGCAATGGGATTCGAACGCGATATCCCGCAGGACGACCATCTCGTCATAGCCCCCGACTTCCTCGAAAGTCCGCCGCAGGTAGTCGGCCGGATCGTTGTCGTAGCCCGAGAACCAGTCCCGGTAGGCATTGACGACCCGCTTGGGGGTTTCCAGCAGCCCTTCACGATCCGGATCGTCACCGGCCCAGCGCAGAAGGGTGCGAACCGCCGCCTCGGCATCCTCGCGGGATACGGCTGATTTCGTCTTTTCAGTCATGCGGCTAGATTAACATAGCCGCCCACCGGCCCCGTCAACCCACGGTATCGAGCAGGCGCAGCTTGGGCACCTCCGCCAACGCAGTCCGAGATCCACGCAGCTGCCAGAGGATGTTCCGGCAGACTTCCGCGGGCACCGGCGGACTGAAGAAAAAACCCTGGCCACACTCGCACCCGAGCTTGCGCAGGCAATCCAGTTGCTCGGCCGACTCGATGCCCTCGGCGACCAGCATGAGTCCCAGGCTCTTGGCCACGCCGACGATGGCTCGCACAATAGCGGCATCATTCGCATCGGATGCCATGTCGCGCACGAAGGCACGATCGATTTTCAGGGTATCGATGGGCAGGTGCTTGAGGTAGCTCAGGCTCGAGTACCCCGTACCGAAGTCATCAATCAGGATACGCGAGCCGAGATTGCGCAGCGCCTGCAGAGAGCCCAATTGTTGCTGCGAGTTTTGCATCGCGGCGCTCTCGGTGATCTCGAAATGCACCAGGCTCGCATCGATGCCGAGCTCTTGCGCGAGCCCCCCGACAAAACTCGCCAAGGGCGTCTTCTCGAACTGCCGCACCGAGATGTTGACCGACACAGGAACCAGTGGGAGCCGTTCGCGCTGCCAATCACACAGCTGCAGGCACACCCGCCGCAACACATACTCCCCGATCTCGACAATCAGGTTGCTCTGCTCGGCGACCGGGATGAACCGGGACGGCGGAATATTACCGGCCTCCGGCGTGCGCCAGCGAACCAGCGCTTCGAGACTCACGGTGCGCAGTGTCTGCAGGTCGAAGCACGGCTGATACTCGATGGTCAATTCATTATTGTCGAGCGCTCGCCGCAATGCGCGCTCGAGGCCGACGCGCTCGCGCAGTCGCGTATTCATTTCGGCCGTATAGAACTGGTGATTGCCGCGGCCGCGGTCCTTGGCCGTATAGAGAGCGATGTCGGCGTGCTTGAGCAACTGCTCCGGATCTATGCCGTCCTCCGGATAGACGCTGATGCCGATGCTCGCCGCCACAGATAAAGCCACGCCGTCGATATCAACGGGGACTGCCAACGAATTGCGGATCCGCTCCGCGATGGAATTGACCGGGCTCGAATCGGGCAACATCGTGGCCACCACAACGAACTCGTCGCCACCCATGCGGACCACGATGTCGTTCGCCGCAACCGAGGCGCGCAAGCGCTGCGCAACCGTCGTCAGCAACCGGTCACCCGTCCCGTGACCCAGCGAGTCGTTGACGTTCTTGAAGTGATCGATGTCCAGATACAACAGCGCCAGGCGCGTATCGTCGCGCGCGGTGCGTGCCAACAATCGCGGCAGGAGTCTTTGGAGATGCAGCCTGTTGGGCAGACCGGTCAGGTTATCGCGGCGCGCGAGCCGCGATAGCTTACGCTGGTGATCGAGCCATTGCCGTTGCGCGGCTGCGCGGTTGCGCCAACCTCGATTGAGCACTGACACCAGCAATACGACTACCAACGTGAAGCTCACGAGCAACGCGGCCACCACCCACGTGATGGTCCGCTTGCCAGCCTGCAGAGCCGCGCGCGAGAAGGTAGTCGAAAGCAGGATGAGGGGTTGTCCCTCGATATCCCGCAGCAGAATGTGGCTCGCGAGAGTCGCTGGATCTCCCGTCTGCACGAGCAGATCCGAGCCTCGTCCGCCGCTGGCCAGCCAGTCGGCCACCGCCGCCGGCACGCTCAGCGCCGGCCTGCCATGCTCATCGAGCAGACTCGCCCGCACCGGCTCCTGGCTGGTTTGCTCCAGGCGCTTGATGAGGTCCGCATCCAGGTAACGCCCAAACACCAAGGTACCGTCGCGCAGTGTGGGCTGCATGTCAGGGGCTACATGCCTTATCGCCACGGCCATGGGCCCGCCCGGCATGCGCACCAGGCGCGCCTCCCGCGCGCCTGGCTCGAAAAGCGAGCTATACGCCTCCAGGCTCCGGAGCGTGGCCGGATTGATCGGCCGCAAGCCGCCCTGCGGATCATCGGTGGCCAACTCCACGACGGTACGGCCCTCGTGATTGACCACCCAGACCACGTCGACGTGAATATTGTCCAACCCGCGCCGGGAGAAGTAGTGATCGAGAAGCTCGGGCTTCCCGCCGCCCTTGACGAAGTCGTCGAAATCGTCCCAGACGGCATAGTCTTCGGCAGCCACCTCGAGCTGATGCAAATCCGCCCGCAGCGCCTGGCGGACGCGCTCGATGCCGTGGCGCGCCTCATCGGCCTCGATGCTCGCGAAACTATGGATGAGAGCGATGCGGGCGCAGTAGAAAACCGCCGCGACGAGCAATACAGCGGCAAGGCAAGCAGCCCAGAAAATTGGCTTGCGCAACGGACGTACGACCCCGGCGTGAGAAAACCTGACGGGGAAAGGCGCCCCGGCGGAAAGCCGCGACTTTCGTTCCCCTTATTGTTGTCGGCAGGTTCGTCGGGGAGCGTACTCGAGCCATGTGATGCGAGTCACCCTTCGTGACAAATCAGTTCGTGCCGCAGCGTGGATTCAGCGCAGCATTTTCTCCATACGGATGATCAGCGTGGAAGGCTGGATGCCTAGTGCGCCCGCCAGCTTGATGAGCGTCGTAATGGTGGGTTGCCGAATCCCGCGTTCCATCTGGCTCACGAAAGTACGGTCGACGTCGGCCGCCAGTGCCAGCTCCTCCTGGGAGAGGTCTCGCGAGATGCGCTGCTCACGCAGCACCTGCCCGAATACTGTCGAGATCTGTTCTATCCGCATGTCGCAGTCGCAATCGCATCCGCTCGTGCGTGCAAAACATCATTGTCGCTCTTGTGGCTTTTGGTCCACGGGTTATATCCTACAGGCCAATCACACATTGCCTGGGATCCCCAGCCAACAGAGGGGCAAAGATGAGTCGAGCCGCCGATTTCGAGAAGAGAATCCTGGAGTGCCTGGACGACCTCAACGGGTTGCTGCCCGGATTGAGTCTCCGTTACGACATGCCCGTGATTCTCAGCGCGATGGCCGAGCACGTGGGATCAGCCATCTGGGCCTTGCGTCACAGGAAACTGTGTGACACGCGACAGGCCAACCTGGCTATTCAGCACCTGGAGCTTGCGGCATTTCCTGGAGAAAGTCCGCCTAAACCCTGAGGAAACCGAAAAACTCCATCCCCCGGGGACTCGAGTCCTGTCAGACTCGGTTCCAGTGGTGACTCATGGGTGGGAGATGAACATGCCAACAGGGGCGGAGACGGCCAATCTCGCGCTATTCTGCGATTTCGAGAATATCGCGCTCGGCGTGCGCGATGCTCGCTACGCACAATTCGACATCACACGGGTGCTGGAACGGCTCCTGTTGAAGGGGTCCATTGTGGTGAAGAAGGCGTACTGCGACTGGGATCGCTACAAGGAGTTCAAAGCGGGCATGCACCAGGCCGGCTTTGAGCTCATCGAGATCCCACACGTCAAACAGTCCGGCAAGAACTCGGCCGATATCCGCATGGTCGTCGATGCGCTCGACCTGTGCTACACCAAGACCCACGTAGACACGTTCGTCATCATCAGCGGCGATTCCGATTTCTCGCCGCTGGTAAGCAAGCTGCGCGAGAACAACAAAGGTGTGATCGGGGTGGGCGTGAAGAACTCGACGTCCGACCTCCTGATCGCCAACTGCGATGAATTCATCTACTACGACGACCTCGTCCGCGAGCAGCAAAAGCCGCGCCGCACCCCGCGAAAGCGAGCCGCAACGCACCCGGCCTCCGCCACGACACAAGCGCCCGGGCACGGCGGCGACGGCGAGGAAAAGAAACAAGAGGCGTTCGACCTCGTGCTCGCGACCCTCGACGCCCTGCTCGCCGAGCGCGGCGCCGAGGACAAAATCTGGGGCTCGATGGTCAAGCAGACTCTCAAGCGCCGTCGCCCCGGTTTCAACGAGTCGTACTACGGGTTCAAGTCGTTCAACAAGCTATTGGAGGAAGCAGCGGAGCGCCGCCTCATTGCGCTCGAGCGCGATGATAAGTCTGGGGGCTATGTGGTCCACTCGCCGGCGGAGGGAGGGTAGCCAGAGCGGCAAGGCGTTTGGTGGCCAGCATCCGCTCGTTCAATTCCTCGATCGCCTGGCTACCGGTGCGGACGAACACGAATGGCAGCAGCGCGTGCACCATGCAGGCCACACCTGCCACGACCATTCGACCGCCGAAACACGCGGCTCGCAATAAATGCTCGCCGTAGGTTTCTCCCACGGACCGGGGGTGCTCGGTAAAAAGGCGTTGCATGTCCATACGAAACAGCGTACTCCGGTTCCTGGGGTACGCGATTGCGAATGCCTGGCGAAAGACCGGCAGTTGCGCAACAATGTTTCATGGATAAGATCGATCGTAGAATTTTGGAGCTGCTGCAGCAGGATGGTGCCCTGCCCGCCGCCGAGATTGCCGACCGGGTCGGACTCTCCAAGGCGCCCTGCTGGCGCAGGATCAAGAAGCTGCAGGAAGACGGCGTCATCAAACAGACAGTCGCCCTGCTCGATGCCCGCGCCCTGAACGTGGGGACCACGGTTTTCGTGATGCTCAAAACGGCGCAGCACCACCAGGCCTGGTTCGACAGATTTGTGGCCGCCGTCCGTGACATTCCCGAAGTCACCGAGATCCATCGTATGAGTGGTGACGTGGATTACCTCATGCGGATCGTCGTACCCGATATCGACGCGTACGACGCTGTCTACAAACGGTTGATCGCGGCGGTGGAGTTCCTTGATGTCAGCGCGAGTTTCGCGCTCGAGACCATCAAGTACACCACCGCCTTGCCGTTGAGTTACGTACGCCTCGATTCACAATGATCTGAGGAAGTTCAAGAGATCCTGTTGCTGCGCAGTGCTCAGATTGTTGAAGTTGGCGATCACCCGGGTGGCCTCCGAAGGCCCGAACTGATTGCCGCCACCGCCGTTCCAGCGCGAGTTACCGCCGCTGGCATGTAGTTGGATAGCCTGCACCAGGTCGCTCGTACGGCCGTCATGCAGGAAGAAGATCCGCTGCCCGAGACCCCACAGCGGCGCTGTGCGGAACTCGTCGCCGGCAGCGGCTTCCTGGATGATGTTGTCCGCCAGCACCGGCCCCATCTTGTGGAGTGCAAGGTCGGAATACAAACCCACGGTCTGGTTGGCGAGCGCCGCGACCGTCGTATTGCTCGTCTTGAATGCCGGGGTGTGACAAAGCGCGCAACCGATACTGCTGAAGAGTTGCTTGCCACTTGCAATCGAAGTCGCGCCGCCCGGCAATGTCGGCGAGGGCGCGGGCGCCGCAAGATAACGCATGTAGTTTGCGAAGTTGGTGACGTCGCTGAGGATATTGTCCGTCGCGAGCGGGCTGTGCTTGCCGGTGATGTCGTTCGGCACCGTGTCGAACTGGCAAGCGGGATTCAGGTCGCGCTCAGTCTGGAAGAGCTCGTTGGTGATGCCCTCCTCGACGTTGTAGGCCTCCCCGGAGAACAGGTAGAGAGAGACGTTCTGCGCCTTCCAACCGTAGCGAGTGATGCGCCCGTCGTTACCATTCGTGTTCAGGTGACCGGAAATCCCGAGCGCCCGCTTCTGCTGCCAGTTGGCTGCGAGATTCGCCGTGAGCGCGGTATCGGGAATATTCTCCATCAATCCCAACCCGTAGGTCGGTGTGGGAATACGCAGTGACACGTTGCCGCGCGCGAATTGCGCGTTGAAATTCTCTTGCACAGCGGTGCAACCGGTGGCGTTGGCGGTGTCATCGACCCGCCCGCTGATGACGAACAGGGAATGCACACCACCATCGCGCGTGCCGTTGGCGGTGAACTTGAAGCGTGCCTCGCGGATCGGGCCATTGGCCGTAATGAAAGTGGGCACCGTGTTGTTGGCGCCCAGGGCGGTCGCGAGGGCTACCTGGGGATTGACAGGTGGCGAAGAGCCGCCGTGTGTCGGATACACGTGGCAGCCCACGCAACTGTCCAGATTGAAACGCGGCCCGAGACCATCCCCCAATGCCTCCAGCTCCTTGAAGTTCGCCTGCCCTTGGAAGAAGAGCGTCGTCTGGTCCGGCGTCAAGCCCGGCAGAGGATTACCGAACGTGTCAGTGGCGCTCGCCCGCCGCAACCCGGGATCCGTCGCCGCAGCCCTCGCGACACCCGCGCCGGCGGCCCAACTTACAACTGTCATGCAGACCGCGGCTGCCAGCGCCGCACCGTGCGATTTCATGTTCCTTACTCCCCGCTACCCTTGAACGACCCACGCGCTATCGGCTGATGACGCCGCCCCAGCCAAAGCAAAGCCCATGCCGCACGTGCATGCGCATACAGGTCGCAGAACATAACAGTTTGAAAAGGTGAGGATTTCTGCGGCGCGTGGATAACCAACAAGTCCCGGCACGAGCACGCGTGTGTCGCGGGACGCGAACACAAACCTGTCACCGCGCGCAACGCGTTGATTTCTATGAAAGCGGGTTGTCGCGCGTCCCAGACGCGCGACAGATCTACATCGGATCCGGTCCGCTCATAGAAACGGCATTTTCGCGCAGTGGGACGTGCGTCGTTGAACCGGTCGCGTGTTGTCTGACATCACCGACGAGACTGTGCGCTGGTCAGCGAGCGGCCGTCAGAGTGTTGTCGGCGACGATCTGCGCGATGCGCGCATGGATCTCAGTCTTATCGATCTCGTAGATTGCGGTGTGCAACACTGGCTCCCGGCGCGGCGTGTTTGCCAGCTGCGACCCCGACCGGTCGCGCACATCGACGCTGGCGCGTGTCGACAGGCCGATGCGCAGCGGATGAGCCGCGACCTCGCGCGGATCGAGCGCGACTCGCACCGGCACGCGTTGTACGACTTTGATCCAATTTCCGGTCGCATTCTGCGCTGGCAGCAGTGCGAACGCGGCGCCGGTACCTAGACCGAGCCCTGTGACGACGCCTTTGTACGCCACCTTACCGCCGTAGAGGTCC
>Ga0105240_10003689_pt1 | contig 23680 bp, 38 predicted proteins | sample KBSC54metaG_FD_80426 | JGI IMG/M metagenome (GOLD analysis project Ga0105240, IMG submission 80426) | Corn rhizosphere microbial communities from Kellogg Biological Station, Michigan, USA - KBS C5-4 metaG | ecosystem: Host-associated > Plants > Roots > Rhizosphere > Soil | place: Michigan, USA...
AACCCATCAAGCGGCACTCTGCGGCTACTCGAATTCTAAGGTTGTTGATCTCAAAGGGCATATCGAAGCTTGAGTCCTCAGCCGCGATCCAGCCACTCTCAATGATTGATTTCGTAACGCGGCGCGTCCAGCTCGCATTTGAGAGTGCAATCTCTGGGTCATTACCTGAACTGTGCTCGATGGATTCAATGGCGTGACGTTCGCAGGGGTAATCACAGAAATAGCGCACCATATGCCGTACAAAGTTAGGGTCGTCGAGCTTTTTTGCGAAATCATCATAGAAAGGCTTAAGTTGTTCGGTCCACCGTATGAACTCCGCATCGCTCATCCTCATGTGCTTGGCGTCGGTCGCCCTGATATAGAACAGTGCGCGATCTACGGTATTGCGCTGCGCGACGCCAGTTTTGAATGTGTTTGATGCGAACCCCATACGGGCGAAAATTCGATAGTCACGAGCTTCTTCGAACTTTTCCATGCCCGAAATGTCAGTGTTACGGATCAGCTTCTTAATTTCTTCGGTAGCGGTCGGGCCGGTAAATTTCGCCTCGTCGATGAACACGAACATTTTGTTCTTGAATGGACCAACGTTGAACTTGTCGTCGACCACCTTGGCGCTGGCAGTGCCCCATAGTTTGGAGCCGAATATAGCCTTCATGAACGTATTACCAAGGAATGACTTGCCGACACCTTGACCGCCGATTATCACCCACGCGATTTGCTGCTTGATGCCGGGATTCTGGCGCGTCCACGCGATCCATGATTTAAGCCAGTTGGCTTGGTCATCATTGTCGCGGGTAAGCAATGCGAGCATCTTGTTGAGCGCGACTTCGCACTGCTCCATCACAGCGGGGTCAATTCGCTCCACAGGCTCAATCGGCCATCCCTGCCACGTGTTAAATACTGTGTTAGCGTCTTCATCCGACTCATCGGGGACCATTTTTCCGTACGAATTGATACGAAATACAAGCCCCTTATCGGTGTCGGGGTACATTTCCCGATAATCGACGCGCTTCCGTAGATTAGAGGATTCGAACAACTTGAACGCTTCTTTAGGCTTGTTTCCAACGAATACCACATCTCCTTTGTGGCGTCGTTCGAGATCGGCCCCATCGTGAACAAACGCGCCAAGATTCCGGTGGCGTTCTCGATCGATGTACTTATTGTCTGACTCGTCGTAGATGTATCGCTCAGCCATTTTGGTGAGATTAGAAACGTCAGCGCCGGGAGTAATGATCGTGCGCAGGGCTTGGGCTTCATCGGCACCGAGCAACTCGGTGATAGACGTCCACCCCGGAATCTTTGCGTCGGAATTTCTTGCCAGCTTCTCAGACGCATCGTAGTAAGTCCTCACTCGCATATGCGGTTCGTCGTCACCGAAATAGCTGCACAAGAAATGGATCAGTTTTTCGGCCACTGCGTCGCTGTCCAGCGGGCACTGAACGTCGCGGCTTAGCGTTTCGTTTTCATTGATCGCAACGCTGTCCGCAATGATCCTAGCCAACCAGCCAGTAAGCTTTGTTGCGGTGACTTGGCGGCTGCCCTCGACCCATTTATCTCGTAACAGGTATGCAATCGTGCCGAAACAGATAGATCGAACGACGGACATAAACGGTGCAACGCGCGCTGATGTTTCCGCGATGCTGCGTACATTCTGAGCCGCCTCAAGAGAGTCTGTGTACCAGATCGAAATATCATAATCGGTTGGACCTTTCTCTTTGGCGGGGTATACCGACCCCGGAACCACTACTTGCTTCGCGTATTTCTCGACGTTCTTTTCGCTCGTATTTGTCGGGAATGAGCGCAGTTCTGTGTGATATCGCGTCCGATTGAGGCTGATCTGGCCGGGAATGAACTTGCGCAGTTCCTCGAAGTTCGTGCTTTCGTCTTCGTGGAGCTTGACGAGAGTGTGCGTCGGGACACCAAATGAGCGTCGACCGAACGAAAAACGCGTGTCAACCCCAAGCGCTTGCATCGCAGCGCGGATCGCGCGCGGGTATTCGGGGTCTGGGCCGTCCATGTCGACGTCCATCCAACCGAATTGTAGATTGAAGCCAGTGTTGAGGACGCTCTGTTCGGGGTCGTCGATCCACGCTTGCAGGTCGGTCTGACCCTTGGTGGCGGTGAACCATGATGCGTCGATGGGATGCTTACTAGCGGGCTTTAGGAAAATCGCCCCGACTTGAATGAATTTTTCGTTGATTTCGCGCGTTAGCGCTTTTTGTCGATTCCTAATCCGCTCATCGTCGGATGACAGAGTGAAACCGCCGCTGACCAATTGGAGTGCCATTTTATCCCCGCTCTAAGCCTCCCCCGGTCCGCCCCCTCGCCTTGGGGATCAGCCGAGGGTCAACAGGAGCGTGTGCGCGGGGGGCGGCACGGACTAAGTATAGCACAGCCGCCAGCTACCAGTCAAGATGCGGGCGGAAGCGCTCTAATAGCGGCGTCGAGGCTAGTTTTAAAATTAATCAGATTTTCCCACACGGCTGGCTCCAGCGCGATGCGCTCGCGGGAACCATGAGTGCGCAGCCACAGTTGATGACCATCGAACGACACGTAAACGCCGTCACCGATATACTGCTCACGTTTCAGATGGTGAATTTGCTCTTCGCGTGTCATCGCTATGGCTCCATGCGCGTGGCGAGGAGAGTTTCTTCGGCAAACTTGATATCGTCATGGTATGAACCGGGAACGCTATAGCTCAGCTTCTTTGCGTACGGCAGAACGGCCTCCAACGCCTTCCGAAGCGCTTCGGTCTCGGTGGGTGGGGTGGCGACATGCGTAAATACGCCGGATTGAATGTCGCATTCACCATCCGCACAAGTAATTCCGTCTGTTCGCAAGCATTTAAACAGCGGATCACATGTCCCCTCCGTCGCCACAGGCGCTGGCGAGGGTGCAGTATTTGGTGCGATGGTACGTTTTTTATATTCCGCGTAACTTTCTCTCGGCTTGAATTGAGCGGGAGGCGTGCAGTTGAATGGGTCGCCGCAACATGGATTGAGTTTACACCGTTCAGTCATTGCCGTGGCTCCTGTGGGCTACGGGCGGGCGCTGGCCCCGGCCCGGTACGGTAGTAGCTGCCCCACGCGCACCGCCAGCGGGCGGGTTAGCAGCGGGGCAGCGCGGGTTATGCGGCGCGCTACAGGGCGTCAGGATTGACCACCAAAGCAGCATCAAACATGACAGACATGTTACGCAGCGCAACGACCAGTTCTTCGGCTTTGGCCAGCGCAGTCTCGTGGCATGAACGGCAAGTCGAGAAATAGTCAGGCAGCTTATGTGGAATTTGGCGCGCGAGTGTAGCTGCCATTATCTTTACCCGATCTTCGTAGGTGACCGAGTTTGCATTGAACGCAAAATTGTAGCCCATTTCAACCCATCGCGTCAAGGATTGAACTTGCTGGTCCGCCGTCCACAGCTCTTTCATGCAACGAGCCATCACGTTACTGTCCATCGAATAAAATACTTCGTCGTGCTGGTGCGTCTCGGCGCTGAACGGCAGCGGCTTAGGCGTCGGGCTTGTCATCGGGTTGTCTCCGGTTGCTTAGAAACTCCATAGTAGCATGCTCGATCATCTTTGTCAAGTAGAGTTCGAGCCCTTGCTGTTCTGGGAACTGATCGACGAGATTGGCGAGCATTAACCCGACAATCTTTGCCCACGTCTCGAAAAATGTAGCCGCTTCGTCTGGCGTGCGGTTTTCGGTCGCCCAAACAGCAGCGTATCGGCATGACTCGCGATACATCGTGTTCAGCAAGTCGAGCATGACTTTGGGGGCACCTTGCGCCCCCGCTTGCTTGATGTACTCGTTCACTGCGTCGTCGACGATGGAACGGGCTTTTTTGCGATTCAGCATCGCGGCGACGGGATCATTCATTTTTGGCCTCCGGCACAATTTTCAATCGCAAGTCTTTAATCGTAGCGTCGCGCCATCGCGTCACCCATTCAGTGTCAAAACTAGCGCCGCTCCAATTCGTATCAAGACCGCGTTCCTCGATTTGAAGCACAAGCATCGTGCGTTTGCGAAACCAGCCGCGCGTCTCGATACGATAACGCGCGGCCCCAGTACGTTCAGCGTGTCTCATATTGCTTGTAATCCTTTTGATAAGAGCACAAATTTGTACTCTTTGTAATGCCCGAATTGATCTTCGCCAGTCGCCACACGAGCGGTTGGACTATCGATTTTGTGGTCGAGGAACCCATTTTCGGCTAGTTCCCACGCGCGGTTCAGCGTGGCTGACATGTCGGTGCCCCGGTAATGGCGCAGCGCAATTTGCGTGTCGGGAACAGAAGCGATCTGGCGCAGCATCGCTATGTGTTCCGGCGAGAGCGAAAACTTGACCTTGGGCTGCTTGGTCAAGCTCTCCAGCAACGTGCGCTTAGTGTTCGGTGCCACGGCGATGCTCCACGCTGATGATGTGTGTTGCCGACTCGACCAACCCTACGTTGTCCAACAACGAGGACACGACGCGCGGGCTTACGCCGGTCAACCAAGCCGCCCATCGCACCGAATGGCGCTCCATCATGCCGGTGCGCTTGTCCGTAACCACGACGAGCGGAAGTTCGTTCCGCTCGTTCCACTGCAACAATCTGCTCATGACAACGACTTCCTTTTGTTCTCATCCACTTGCTGGTCGATGCCGACCGAGTTTCCGTCCGCGTATCCGTCGCGGTACGTACTTAGCGTAGCACGTTTTTCGCCCTCTGTCAAGGCGCGAGCGCGCGGCGTAGAAGACCCACGACGAGCATCTTGCTTCGCCCATTTGGCGTACATCTTTCCCCAATACTCATCGTTCGCGGCTTTGGTTTTAGCTTCTTCCGCGAGACGCTTTTCCTTCAAAGAGGGGTCGGCTGCCTCTGCCGCGTCGCGCTCGGCTAACTTGCGCTCTTGTTCCGCCTTCCAAGCTGCTTCACGCGCTTTCTGATCGCGGCGATGCTGCGCGGTGGTACCGAGCGGCCAGCCATTAATATAGTCGTTGTTGAAATCGGCTTCGTTGTCAGCAACGTCAGCCAACACGAGAGCGGTGCCGGTCGAAGCGTAGCCCGGATGGCGCTGGCGAGCAGTTTCCTCCTCACGTTTGCGCTTGTCTTCTTCGTCGCGCCGCGCGCGTTCCTCTTGCAGCTTGACGACGATGCGGGCTGTCATGCCCTCGCGGTAGGCGATCATTTCGCGCACGAACACGGAACGGTAGCCCATTTCGCCCGCGTATTGCTTCGCGAGGCGCTCGATCGTGTCTTGTAGGTATTCGGCCATGATCGTCGCGGCGAGCACGTTGACCGGGCTGCCGACGAGCCGATTCTCGTATTTCTGGCCGCGCGCCAATCCTTTGATCGAGAAGTAAACGCACATGTTGAGCGCACCGACCGCCTTCCACAGATCGCGCTGCCACGTGTAGAGGCCGCCACCCTTGGTCTGGTCCTTGCGGGCGTTGTCGGCTGGCTTACGGGCCGAAAGGACGGCCATGTCCAGATTGTACTTGGCGAGGATTTGCATCGCCTTTTCAGTCGCAACCGCCGCTTCGTTTTCGTTCGCGTTGCCGCGTGCGAGGGCAAGCAGTTTCTCGACTTTGTTGATGGCTTCGAGGGCTTCGGGCGTCATATCGTGTTGTCTCCGTTACCCTCATACTATACCATATCAGAGATTGTTTGTCAATGTCGTCCGGTATTTCGCGCTTCGCAACCAGAATGCGTGGTCGTGTTCAACGCGATGCGCGCTACGATACAGCACGTCAATCTGCCACACGAGGCATTCCAGCCGCCAGTGGTGCCGCCCATAAGCAGCGGTGTAGGCCACGCCTAGGGCATACTGGAAGCCCCCGCGAAACTGCAGGCGTCGCTCGGTGAAAACGCACCAGCGCTTACGAGGAAGCTGAATAGGCAGGCTCATCGGGGTTTCTCCGGCATCGGGTTTTCATTCAGTAGCCTCAAGATGTGATCTCGCAAATCGGGATCACCGTACACGTGTATCTGATTATACCACGTAATAAGATCACCGCGCCAATCGCGATCTCGCCCCGTCACGGTTATTCCCCACGTCGTGTGATCAGCGCCCTTATCTTTGTAGTCCTGTCCGATCTCGCAACTGGTAGCCATCAGAATGCCCCTGTCAGCAGCCATACGAGGAATAGCATCCAGCCGAGCCAGAACGCATCGCGGAGCGCCCCGTATAGGAAGCGGGCTAGCGTCGCATCGCGGCGACGCTGGATTGACTCTTGGCGCAGGATATTCATGGCTTTGGCCTCCGTGGTTTGACTTGAATTGGATCGTCGCGCATGACGGCGGCGATGTAAGATTCGTACTGGCCGAAAAGAAGCGCCTTCTCGTGATCGTAGCTGGCTTCACTGCGGAGTGCGCGTTCGGCCTGTCGCCCCGCTTCGTGGACGGCTTGCGACTCGGAATGCTGCCAGAACCAGTCGTGGCCTTCGAGGCGCGTGTAATACGCGGCCAGTTCGCGCTTCACCGATTCCGCGGAGGCTACCATCGCTGCGGCTCCACTTCGTCGAACACCGTCCACTCGCGCTTCACCGGGTTGTACTCCGCGTTGAAGTACGCTTTCGGCCTGCCCCGCATCTTGGCGATCAGATCGGCGGGCGGTTCCCTGAGAGTGGTGCAGGAGCGCCCGAAGCCGTAAATCAGGTACTTCCGAGTTTCTTCGGTCGTCATGATTGGCGTCTGCACTTTAACGATTTCGCGGGCCATCGTCGTCTTCCATCCTAGCGATTGCGAGGCGGATTACCTCTGCAACGGGCATCTTATCACGGATCGCGCGTTCGCGCAAGTAGTCCATGGTTTCAAGGTCCACGCGAACCATGAGCCGGACCAATTCGCCGTGGGAAGCAAGGTCCTTGCCGCCACGAGCCAGCAAGCGCGGCGGCATTCGCCGCGCTGCGTAGATTGCGTCACTCACTGGCCTGCGTCTCGGCTGGCAGCGCTTCCTGCTTGAGCTTCGCGTAGCGCGGGGCGACGTGGTCGCGCCATTCCTGCGGCGCGCGGTGCGGTTCGCCGCCATTCAGCGTTTCCGGCATGAGCAGCTGGCCGGTGACAAAAACGCGGCGGCTGAGCATGTTGCGCCCCGTCATACGGTAGCGCCCGCGATCGCTCGGCTTCTCGACCTTGTATTTGCTCATGTCGATGCCGTTCGCGTTCAGAATCATGGTGAAGGTTTCGAGGTCGGTCCCTTCCTTGTTCTTGCAGTAGTTGTCCAGCGTCTCCGCCAGCCAGTCGCCGCAATTGTCCGGGTGTCCGGCTTCGGCGTAGCGCGTGCGGTATTTGGGATGGACGACGGTGCCGGTTGCGCGAGCTTCCTGCTCCTCTTCGTCGGCCTCAGCTTCGATTTCGGCCTGTTCCTCGTTGTCCTCTTCCTCATCGTCCACGTCGAGTTCGGCGCGGGAGGCTTCCCATTCGGCCTTCGCTTGGGCGAAAAGCGGAGTGAGGCGCGGACCTTTGAACACCTTGTCGGTCTTGCGGATGGTCAGCACGAACGTGTCGTCCTCGATGATCTGAACGCGGAACGATGCCCAATTGTTGCGGATCGTGATCGCGGTTTCCATGTCAGTCAGCACGTCGCTCGCGGTCGGCCCGAACAGGACGACGCTGTACTTGGGCCAGAACGCCTTGAACTGGTTCGGTGCTTCGTCTGCGCCGAGGTCTTCGAGGATCACGCCGAGCTTCGCGGCCTTCTTGACGGTTGCGTGGTGAATTGGCATTGGGATTGCTCCTGTGTCGGGGCGGTATTGCCCTCGATCTGTTTGTATTGTAACACGGCTTCGAGTGTTTGTCAATGCTCTCCGAACATGGCGACTCTGCGCGGAATGCATGGCTTAGATGTGAGATAAATAGTAGAAAGCACTTGACAGGGCGAAAAGGACGTGGTAGGATGGGGAATGGATAGGAGATAGTCATGCCCCGTTTCGCCTCTTTCGGTCGCTCGTTTCTTCTTTGCGTTGGCGGCGCTGTTCCGTCTGGTTCGCGTCGCCCTGCGGTTGCGTTGGCGGCGGCTCGTCGTCGTTGGCCGCGCGGGCGGGTTGTTCGGTGCGGCATCGGTCGTCGTGATTGGCGCTTCATGGTTCCCGGCGTCGATGCCCGCGACGGCTCGCCGTGCTGGTTCTGCGCCCTTCTTTTTCAGGCGGGCTAGACGTTCGTGCCATGGTCGGTTGAGACGTCGTACTGGCGCTTCAACTCGCCCTGCGCGTTCTGGAACGCCTCGCGACTAGTCGGGCTTGGCCCAACCCAATCGTCGCCCGTTTCGACAGCGTGGGCGAAAACAGAAGTGCCGATCGCTCGCCACCACCAACCCTGCAGCGATGGTTCTGGTAGCGGCTCGCCTGCGTAGGTCTTGACGTCACCAGCCTCCAGCCACGCGATCTGGAACTCGATCACAGACGCGCGGTAGCGGAAATTGTGGTTGCCTGCGGCGGAATCAGCGTTCCGGAAGGCGGGCTTCTCGTAGAGGCGGCGCACCATCGAGCGATCACGATCCCGCTGCAGCAATTTGTCGAGCAGCGCAGCGTCCACGTACTTCTCCGCAAACGCAGCTGGCCCCATTTCGGCGCGCTTTTCTTTCGGCTCGCGGTAGTAACGCCGTGACGTGCGCCATGTTGTGTGAATCGTGCGTTGCGCAACCTTAAAATGCTCGGCCAGCGTTGCCGCTGACACGAATCCAGTTCCAGTCAGGCCGACCAGAAAATAAATCGCCGCATCGTCCAGTTTCCGTTCGAAGGTGCTGCCCTTCGCCACTTCGCCGCTCTCGATGCCAGCGATCTTGTTCAGCAGTTCCTCTTTAGCGCCCATGGTGTTTGTCCTCGTGTTTCACGTGAAAACCGGGTACAGCGTAGCACACGGCGCGTACACAGTCAAGTGCCGCTGCACCATTCGTTTCCGTATGATAACTCGTACACAGACATATGGACGACGTATAGCGCACAGGACGCGCGTATTCTTTTTCCCATGACGAACTGATCATCAGGGCGACGCCATAGCGGGATAGGCGCTGTTGGTGGTACAGCGTAGTAAGACGATGTGGAGCTTACTGGTAGTACACCAACCTAACTCGACGTACGGAAAATAAAAAGAGGTTATGGTTACGCCAGAGGTTAGGGGGTGTCGGAGAGGTCGTTATTTCGACCACCTTGCAGCGGTGCCCTGTGCCGGGGCGGCGTGTGCGGGGGGGGTGAGGGATTAGGTAGTACCGCCTAGCGACGTATGTACACCTGCCGCTGCCCTGCATTTTCGCCCTGTCGCGGCGGCGTTGCCACTCATTCCGGCCAAAGATGCTCGGCAAAGGTTTCGTAGCCGTCGTCCAGTCGTTCGGCGTAATAGCGAATGCCGTCCCACTCGATTTCCGCCGTGTCGCTCGCTGTCCAGTACCACGCCTTCCGCAGCACTGCTTCCGCCTCGCTGTCCAGTTTCAGCCGCGCGATTACGTCGCGTTCCACCTGCTTCCGCTGCGCCTCCGTGAGTGCCGCCGTGCCGATCGTTTGTCCATTTGCCAGGTTGGTCGGAACCATCGTCATTCTCCTCTGTTCCAGTTCCAGTTCCAGTTCCAGTTCCAGTTCCAGTTCCAGTTCCAGTTCCAGTTCCAGTTCCAGTGGACCGCTGCTGCGCCGCCGTGGAGGCGCAGGGACCGTCCGCCGTGGCGTGTCGAAATCACCACGCCTGCGACCAAGATTCCACAGCTTCGAATGTCGCCTCGCACGCTGCTGTGATTTGGGCTTCCGTGGAGGCTTCCAACAGGGCTGTCAGGAGCGCTTCCGCGCCATCTTCCGTTCCGAATGGCAGCAGTTCGAGTGCCGCCTCTTTGATCCTGCTGTCCATGTTCCGTGCTCCTGTGTTCGCCGGGTCGTGTTCCGCTTCCCGATCTTCCTCATTTGACCACGCCTCGCCGCGTCGCGCAATGGTGCCAAACGCATGGCGACTCTGCGTCCGACGCATGGTTTGGAATGGTGCGCTGGCACGAGGCTTGCTTCGCGTGCGCGCGTTCGTTGTTCCCCGCGTGGCGCGCGCAGATGCGACAGTCTGTCACATTGCGTCGAATGCGGCGACGTGGTCAAATGAGGAACGATCAAAGCAAGGAGCCGATCATGAACCCGACCCTCGTCCTCGTCAACGCAAGCGACATGCACGCCACTCCTCGCCTCGTCACCGTGGCGGAAGCCGCCCGAATCATGATGCTGGACGCGGCGGACGTCGAGTGGAGCGTGGCGCAGTTCGGTCGAGTCGACAGCGGCGTGAACGGGACGAGCTGGATCGCGATCGACGGCTGCATCGCGCTCAACGTGACGGAGGAGGAACGACGCGCAGCGCACGGATGAGGCGCAGTCGTTTCACGTGAAACAACGCCGCAGGTCGGGCCGTTCCCCCTGCGGCGCTTCCTGCTGCCAATCTTCCCTGCCCCCGCGTAGCGCGGAATCGTCGCTCCGCCGCACGCCTCGTCGACCCCCCATATGCCATGGTATTGATATAGGTGGGGAGGGGGACCCGTCGCCGCGCCGAACCACTCCTCGATGAAATATAGTACATACGTACGCCGAAGCCGCGCCCTACTTGACACGTCAACCACGCTGTGATATACTGCACTTATGGGCGAGATCAGATCAACCCCTAGTCAAGAATGACACGGCGTCGCCTGAAACGTCCGCCTTCGCTAGTCCAGCGATAGTTCTTCGACGAACGAATGCCGCCGCGTCGGGACAACGCAGGCGGCATTCGCGTATTTCCCCACTACTTGACAGCCTCCCCGCGCCGTGCTACACTACAAATAGGCCCCAAAGCCCTGATCACCTAGTGGTCTAGCAAGGTCTATGAACTCCCTGAGGCTTGGTAAAGGGATGAATACCGCGCGCCGCCCGATTACTTTCTGCTAACGCGGGATTGCACCATCGGGCGGCGAAGGTTTACGAAATGCTACGACGTGCCCCTTCACTTTTCGACATGTCGCGAAACCCGCGCATTAAGCATCGTGGCCTGCCTCCGCCGTCTAATTATCGTTTGAGCGATGCTCGCGAGGACGCGGAAATTAAATCGGAATGTGAAATCGATATGGCGATATACGATCGTCAGCCTCGTAAAATTCGTGACGTTATGAAGAATACTGGCGAAAGACACCCGCCTGGAAGCGTAATGTCAATGGAGGATATATTCGGATGGCACGCCTGACCTCGAAACAGCGCAAGGGACTTAAGTCCTCTACTTTCGGCCTCCCCGCAGAGCGGAAGTACCCCATGCCGGATGCGTCGCACGCTCGCGTGGCAAAATCATACGCTTCGAAAGAAGCTAATCGCGGCCTGCTGAGCCTTGGGCAGAAATCGCAGATTGATCGCAAGGCAGACCGAATAATCGGAAAAGGACGAAAGAAATGAACAGTGAAGTTGAGAAGTTAGGATTACCCGTTCACGGATACCGTGCGCAGAAGCAAGACGCCATCGACGCGGTGAACCGCAATAAGATCGATGAGGAGCAGCTGCTCCAGAAGCTCGACGTGATGAAGGGCGACGACACTGTTGATCAGCGTTGGCTCGCTGTCGCCCGAACACATTTCGAACAGGGCTATATGGCCCTCAATCGCTCCATCTTCAAGCCGGAACGGGTGAAAGTATGAGGCCCGACTGGCAGCAGCGCGTTATCGACGAGAAGGCGCAACTCGATGAACGTCTTGGGAAGCTGAACACATTCATCGAGGCCGATGAAAAGAAGCCGCTGGATGATCGTCTGCTTCCCGTTGACCGCAACCTGCTGATAACGCAACGACACCATATGCGGCAATACTCGGTTATCCTTGAGCGTCGCATCAGCAACTTCGAGTAGGATTGACAGCCCGGCCTAGCCGTGCTATACTAGTGATGCTGCGACGTCTTGGAACCTCACTCTGTTGCCGTCCAGCTTGTTTGGAACTGAACCCCGCCCCTCACCACGCTGTTGCGATCTAGTCGTGGTGAGGGGAAGTTTTTCGGCCTAGGAGGAACACATGATTCGCCGCTACGCAACGCTATTTTCGCTGGTGGCCCTCGCCGCCGCATCGGAAACTGGTTCCGGCAAAACGCCGGTGAAGAATGACGCGCCCGTTCCCGAGACTGACACGCAGAACAAGTCGGAAACGCAGTTGCAGCAGAACGCCGCTGCGGCTCAGACCGTATCTCTTGACGCCGTGCAGAAAATGATCAACGACGCGCTCGCCGCCAAGCAGGCCGACTTCGACAAGGCATTGCTTCAGCAGCAGAAGGATACGCAGATCGCGATCGACGCGCAGAAGAAGGACGCCGACGACCGCATCGCTGAGATTACGCAGGCCAACACCGCTCTGCGACAGACCGTGGCTGATCTCCACGAAGAACTCGAAGCGAGCAGCGACCCTTCCGACCCGCAAGCACCGCGGAGCAAGCCTAATTCGGCCCCGAATGTCCTGGAAACCACCTACGACGAAAACGGGAAGCCGAAGACGTTCATGGGCAAGCCCGTCGTGCATATTTCGCAGCTCCCCGGCTATAAGGGACTGGCCGACGAAAGCGGTCGCCCGATCGTCGACGAAGCGGACGCCGAAGAAGCGGCCTGAACCACCCCCGCCAGCTTGACACAGTAACCCCGCCGTGCTATAGTGTGAATGCACTATAGCACGGCGGAATCATGTTAGACATATTTATAAAACTGTTTGATGCCGAACGTAACGTAAATGGGTGCTTAGAAGTTAGGCGTGATAGACGACCGTACGTATACATTGGATCGTATCAAGGCACTCTAGCTAGATTGATTTGTATAGAAGTTAACGGCGATCCGCCCGACCCGAATTGTCATGCTTCACACATATGCGCCAATAACCGGTGCATAGAACCTGCACACATTAGGTGGTTATCCCCCACAGAAAACTACAGCGAGAATGCCCCTATTCAAATAATTAATGCTAAGTCAGCTAGAAATGAAGCTATTAAATATAAAGGCAACATGCTTAACGTGTTCAAGAGATCTGGAAGATTGCTTTGTTGGTACGTTAACTTTAGACACGAAGGTAAGAGATATTTTAAAGGGTATTTTTACACTCCGGAAGAAGCGGCCGATTGGCGGAATACTAAGTATAAGGAATTAGGGATTGACAGCTAAACCTTCAGCATGCTATGCTTAACCGTACCTAAAGGCGGAGTCGTATTTGGACTACCTTCCCTTACCCACGATGCCATACAACGAACGGCCTGCAGACCTGCCCTTGGATGCCGAGGAATGCAGGACGGCCCTTCATTTGGCTGAGGGGAATGTTACAGAGGCTGCTTATATATTGAAGGTGGCTCCGATACGGCTGCGCGCGTTTGTGAGCAAGTCCGCGTACCTGCAGCGCGAGGTTAAGGAATATTCGGAGCAGCTGAAAGACCTTGCCGTGAAGGTGGTCCGCGCAGAATTAAGTGATCCGGACAAGCGCGGGTCGATGGCACGGTTCGTGCTGACCAATCTGGGCGGCGACAGAGGCTACGGGGGCAAGTCAGCGCAGGTCACCCCTGCCGGGAACAATTCGTTCACTATTGAGTGGGGCGACGAACCGGCTCAAGCGAACTCCAATACGATCGACGGGGATTACACGCGTGTTGGCTGAACTGGAAAGACCCGACGAGAAGGCCGCTCCGAAGAAGATATTTATCGGATACACCCCGCGCACTCATTTTCGGCCTATTCACGATGATCGTCGACGCTTCCAGCTGGTCGTCATGCATCGCCGCGCGGGCAAAACGGTCGGCTTGTGCAATCAGATTATTCGGGCGGTATTTCAAAATAAGCGGGTATTCCCCGTTCCGCGCTACGCATATGTCGGACCGTCATTCTCGCAGACCAAGGACCTCGTCTGGGGGTACTTCAAACACTACCTAAGGAATGTGCCGGGCATCAAGTTCAAGGAGGATGAACTCCAAATCATTCTCCCAACTGGCGCGCTGATCAATCTATACGGCGGTGCGACCGCGTGGCAGCGAATGCGCGGTCTGTATATGGACGGCGTCGTCATGGACGAATACGCCATGCTTCACCCGCGCGCTTGGACGTCCGTCATCCGCCCAACCCTTGCTGATTATCAGGGTTGGGCAATCATTAGCGGCACGTCGAACGGCGACGACCACTTCCATGATATGAAGAAGCGCGCCGAGCGCCAGCCGGAACGTTGGGGCACGCATATCGTGCCCGTTACCGATACCAACGCGCTTGACCCGGCAGAGTTGGCGGAAATGACCGCCGATATGACGCCGGAAGAATACGCACGCGAAATGCTGTGCGACTTCTCGGCACCGATCGTCGGAGCGTATTACGCCGCAGAGATCAACAAGGCGCGCACCACAGGCCGCATCCGCAAGTTGGTCTATGACCCTGCTCTCCCCGTATACACATTCTGGGACCTTGGCATCAGCGATGCGATGACGATATGGGTCGGGCAGCGCGTGTTCAACTCGTGGCAATGGTTGCACTATATCGAGGGTAGCGGACAGGGGCTTCTGTGGTATTATGATCAACTTAATCAGCTTCCCTACCCAATTGCGGGTGACGTCTATCCGCATGACATTGAAGCCCGAGAGCTTGGCACAGGTGTTAAGCGCATTGACGTGGCTACGAATCACGGTCGAAATCCACACACTGTCCCGCGAGGGCGAGTTGAAGATGGTATTCAAGCCGTCCGTGACCTTATCGCGGTATCATACTTTGATGAAGTTAATTGCAAGGAAGGCATCAATTGCCTCACCAACTATCAAAGCCAGCGGTCCGAAAAGTTGGGGGTTCAAACGAAACCCCTTCACAATTGGGCGTCACATGGCGCAGACGCGTTTAGATGCGCGGCAATGGGGCGGCATCTTGTAACCAACACGTGGGAGCGGTCTAGCGGACCCCTGCGCACCGGCAATAAATCTCGAAACAGCGGCGGCAGGTTGTCGGGCCGTTCATGCGGAGTGATGTGATGAAGCGCCTTGACGAAGACGACATTGGACCCCGCGAGGAAATCTTTCAGCAGGTCGGCGCTGATCGGCAGCAAGTAGAAGCAGCGGGCGACCCTCAGAGTTATAACCAGATTATTCTGGCAATGATCGAGGATGCCGAGTCGTTTGATCGGGAATACCTCACGCCCGATCGCGAGGAAGCAGACGCCTACTACAAGGGTTTTCGGCCCGGTTTAGGCGACGATGACGATGACGCGGATCAAGACGACGATGACGCGGTTAATCGTACCTCGATCGTGGCGACGGAAGTACGAGATACTATTCTCGCGATTCTCCCTTCGCTGATTCGTATCTTCACGTCGCAGGAACACCCTGTGATGTATATTCCTAATACTCCTCAGGGTGTCGACGGAGCGGCGCAAGCTACGGATTACGTCACCTATGTATTTATGGATGACAATCCGGGTTTTCTGATTATCCATAGCATTCTCAAAGACACCATGAACAAGCGCCTCGGCGTTGTGGAATGGGATACGATTGAGGAACAGGAAGTCGTATACAACACGTACACCGCGCTTACGGAAGAGCAGTACAAGTTCGTGCTGTCGCAAGAAGGCGCAGAAGTGGTTGAGCAGTCGATGTATCAGATTGCACCACCTGTTCAGCCGCCCGCACCCGCCCCGCCTGCTGGTGGTCCCGGTGGCCTGATGGCATTGGCCGGAATGATGCAGCAAGACGGTCCTCAACCGCTGATTACGGTGTATAATTGCCGCGTAAAATTTACCCGGACGCGCTCAAAGCAGGTGATCGCTGCGGTTCCCCCGGACGAATTTCGCATCAATCGTACCGCTTCGTCGCTCGATGACGCTACGCTGTACGGTCGCCATCGGCGGATGCGCAAATCGGATATCATCAAGCGCTACAAATTTACCCGCGAGGAAGTCGACAATTGGCCTTCTGACATGGACCCGTTGTGGAACAGCACGGAGCGTCAATTGCGCAACCCGGGTCTAGCCGACGACGACCGTGATCCCGACACTGCTTATTTCGGCAATTATTGGATCAAGATTGATAGCGATGGCGACGGCATCGATGAGTTGCACAACGTGAAAGTTGTGGGCAATCAGATTGTTCGCGACGAAATCGTTGACGGGGAGCGTAAGTTCGCGCTTTTCGGCTGCGATCCGGAACCCCATACCGTAATCGGCGGATCAGTTAATTTTCAGGTTCGCGATCTGCAGAAGCTCAAGACTAACGTTCTGCGCAATACGCTGGACAGCCTCGCGGGTTCTATTCACCCGCGAATGGGCATTATCGAAAACCAAGTCAACATGGACGATGCGCTCTCGGACAGCATTGGTCAGCGCATTCGTATGAAAAATAAAGATGCGCTGTTTCCGATCGTAACACCGTTTGCTGGCGAACCGGCTCTCATGGTTATGCAATACCTAGATGCCGTTAAACAGAGCCGTACTGGTATTTCGGAAGCATCGAAGGGCCTTGACCCGAAGTCGCTGCAATCGACCGCCACCAAAGGCGTCGAAATGGTATTCGACGGGGCGAAAGAGCGCATCGAGCTAGTCGCTCGTATCCTCGCCGAGACTGGCTTCAAGGATATGTTCAAGGGGCTGCTCAAGGAGATCACCAACAACCCTTCTCCGGCGCGCAACATTTTGCTTCGCGGCAAGTGGACGACTGTTTATCCTGACGCTTTCGACCCTACAATGAGTGTCAAGGTTAATCCCTCTCTCGGTCGCGGGTCGGATAACGACAAGTTCGCGATGCTGGCGCAGATTCTTGGCAAGCAAGAAATGGCTATGCAGCTTCTTGGCCCAACTAACCCCATCGCCGGGCCAGTCGAATGGGTCAACACCATCGGCGATATGTTGGAGCTGGCGGGCATTCGCGATGTTGACCGGTATTTCAAGATGCCGACGCCTGATCAGATTACCAAGATGCAGCAGGATGCGGCCAATAAGCCCAATCCGGCTCTCATTCTTGCCCAGAACGAGACTGAGAAGACTCGTGCCAAGACTGTCAAGGACATTGCTGATAATCAGATGAAGGATCGTCAGCACGAGGACAAGATGGACCTCGAATGGGCTAAGGTTGTCGGTCAAGCTGATCAGAACGGGGCACGCAATATTATCGACTCCGCTAAGGTTGGCCTCGATGGACAGAAGGTGCTGTCGGAGGCCGATAAGCACGCGCTTACGATCGGTACCACTTTGTTCCAGCACAAGATCGACACCGCTACCGACATTGCGAAGCACCTGTCAGGCCAGCAACATGAACAGAATATGGGGGCATTCCAAGCCGCCCACGAGAAGGGATTAGCGGATGACCAGATTGACGCCAACGCAGCCGAGAGTGCCGCTGCAAGAAGTGCAGGTGAAGTCGGCGGAGGCTCAGGCGCTTCTTCGTAATACCACGTTCATAGAAGTGATGGACGGGCTGAAAGCTAGGTATTACGGGGAACTAATGGCGGAAGCCCCCGGAACCTTGACAGGAACGGCGGCACATGCTAAGCTGCAGGCACTGGAATCAATCCGGGCGGATATAGACTCGTTCATAATGGACGAGAAGTTTCGCACAAAAGGAAAATAACCGATGAGCAAAGTTGAGAACATCAGCTCCACCGAAGGCTTCGACAGCGCTACTTCCGCTTTCATTGCGGATATGACGCCAACGCCGATCCGCGAGTCCAAGAAACTGGACAACGCAGACGGCCCCCCGGAGCGCCTTTTCGGCGGACTTGGTGAACTCAGCGACAACTCTGAGCAAGAAGGCGGCGGTGATAATGACGACGAGGACGATCTCCCCGGACGCCAAAAACCGCAGAGTGAGGAGGATGAAGGGGAAGGCGAAGAGGGCGACGAAGAGGAAAATAAAGACCCTGAGGATGATGAAGACGGCGAAGGAGACCCGGAAGAGACCCCCGGGGACCCCGTTGATCTGAGCGACGACGACCTTGGCATCAAGGTTAACGTCACCGTCGACGGCGAGTCGAAGCCTGTTACCCTCAAGGAAGCCCTCGAAGGCTACGTCCGCACCGAAACATTCCACAAGCGCATGTCGCAGCTGCATGAGGCGGCGCAGGCGGTCGAGAAGGAGTTCGGTGAGGCGCAGAAAGTACGCGTCGACTATGCCCAAAAGATCGTCGACCTCGCCAAAGAGCTTGATCTGATTATGCCTAAGCGTCCGTCCGAAACTGAAATGGACGAGATGTACCGCACTGATCCTGCGCAAGCGCGCGCGATCGAAAAGGCATGGTCGAATTTCGATCGCACCAAGATGGGCCTTAAGGAAGAATACGAGAAAACGGCGAAAGAGACGCGCGACACCGCCGCGAACCGCCGTGTCGAGTGGATCAAGGGCGAGCAGCAGAAGACCCTTGCTGCGAACCCTGACTGGAATTCTCCGAAGAAGATCGCTGCGGCGATGACCGAGCTGCGCGGATACGCGAAGCAGGTTGGTTTTTCGGACGACGAAATGGACAATGTCCATGACCACCGTATGTTCGCCGTGTTGAAAGATGCGGCGGCATATCGGAAACTGATGGCGAACAAACCGCGCCCATCAGTAATCGCGCGCGAACCGGGAGACGGAAAAGTGGCGAGAAACGACGGCCCGCGCCGTCGCATTGCCTCCAGAGGAAGTCAGCCCATGAAGCGCCTCGCTCGGGAGGGGTCTATTGATGCCGCTGCCGATGTTTTCAAAACTTTGATCTGAGGCTCCCATGGCAAAGGTACAGAATTCATTTACCACCTATTCGGCGAAGGGCAACCGCGAGGACCTGTCCAACGCTATCTACAACATCGACCCGTTCGATACGCCGATCATGTCGATGGCCGGTCGCCGGAATGTCAAGAACCGCACGTTCGATTGGCAGTCCGAGAACCTTCCCAACGCGGACCCGAACAACGCACAGTTCGAAGGCTTCGAACTTTCGCGCGCTGCCGGTACTCCGACGATCCGCTTGAACAACGTCTGCCAGATTTCCAGCCGCGATGCGACCGTCTCCGGCTCGCAGGAAGCGTCGGATGCGGCAGGCAAGCGTTCTGAAATGGCGCACCAGATGGCGCTCAAGTCCAAGGTCCTCAAGTCGGACATGGAAGTCATCATGTGCTCATTGCAGGCGCGCGTCGACGGCGACGATGCGACCCCGCGCAAGACTGAATCGATCCCGCACTGGATCGCTCGTGCTATCGATCGCAACGGTGTTCAGGGCGCAGCGGTTCAGGGCTATACAGCGGCTGGCCTCCCGACCACTTCCACCGGTACTTATACGGCGGCAGGCGGCGGCAACCAAGTCAACTTCACCGAACTGATGCTCGGAAATGCCCTGGAAGGCGCCTACAATGCGGGCGCGAAGCCGGATACCCTCATCCTGTCGACCGGCGTCCGCCGCACGGTTTCGACGTTCGAGGGCCGTTCGTCGACGCAGGTGCTCGTCGGCAAGACCGAAGTTGTCGCCACGGTCGACGTGATTGCGACCGACTTTGGTCGCATCAAGGTGATGCCGTCGCGTTGGGTCCCGGCTGATATCGGCCTGTTGCTCGACAAGCAGTTCCTGTCGGTCGCATTCTTCCGAAATTTCCGGCAGTATCAGATCGCCAAGATCGGCGACGCCGAAACCCGCATGATCCTTGCGGAGTGGGGCATCGAAATGAAGAACCCGATGGCGCACGTTCTGTTCAACGGCGTCAAGAAGGGTTCGGTGATCGGCCAGTAATCTGGCTTCAAGAATTGAGGGCGGCTCTAACCAGCCGTCCTTTTCGCCCTGTTGGCTAATCGGCCTGCGAAGAAGAGGTTATTATGGGTGTCTCCACTCTGCTCCGGATCACCGGAACCAAGCATATCTATGAACTCGTCGATAACAGCGATGCGAATCCGCAGCTGGATCAGACGACCCCCTCCCGCTTCACTTTCAATCGCGGCGAATCCCTTAGCGGGCAAACGCTGACGGTTACTTATACGTATCCGCGCGGATACAAGGGGGTTCGACACGCCCTGCTCCGCTTCCGCCTGTTCATTCGGCAAGGAGAAAAAACGTAATGTCTATCGACTTGAAGGTTTTCTTTGGCATTGTTCGACCGAAGCTATTCGGCGGCAAAATGTCGAAATCGCAGGTGGACGGCTGCGTCGCCATCATCAAAGCTTTCGAAGACTCAAATCTTACGAAAGACCTTCGATTCCCGGCGTACGGACTCGGCACTGCGTACAAGGAAACCAACAAGTCGATGCAACCTGTCATTGAGGCGTATTACCTCAATGACAGGGATAAGCAGATGGCTTATCTCAAAAAGAAGAAATACTATCCGGCTTATGGCCGAGGGTATGTTCAGATCACCTGGAAATCTAATTACGTGAGAGCCGCTGAAAAGCTGGGCATTCCGGAATTGGGCACGGTGGAGGGCTACGAGCGCGTCTTGGAGCCGGAAATCGCCGCGAAGATTATGGTTCGCGGAATGACCGAAGGGTGGTTCACCGGCAAGAAGCTGTCCGACTACTTCAACACCGCCGTTGAGGATTGGACGAATGCCCGCCGCATTATCAACGGCACGGATTGCGCTTCCGAGATTGCTGGATATGCCCGCACTTTCATTTCGGCCCTTCGCGCCGCCGCAGAACCGGCCACGATTGCGGCGCAGCCCATCGTTCCGGCTCCGCCTCCTGCCCCGTATACTTCCCCGACTGCTATCACGACATACGTGACCGGCGCTTCCGCAACGGTGATCGCGGTGGGCAAGGTGAATGACGCGGCGTCTCAGGCTATCGCGACTGCGAAGGCAACCAAGCAGAACGTTGTTGACACTTGGGATTTGCTGTCGTCAGTAGGCCCTTGGGCAATTCTCGCTGTGATCGTAATCGCTGGTTGCGTGTACATCGTTATGCGCAATCGTAAGCATCAGTTGGAGGCACCCCGCTGATGCCGCTTATGCTCATTCCTTATTTACTCGTCGCTTTGTCGGCGGCTCTCATAGGTGGTTCAGCTGCCTATATTGTCGGCGAAAAAGTCGGTCACAGCTCCGGCGTGCTGGAAGGCCGGAAACTTGAACACGCCGCTCAACTGGAGGCCGATAAAGATGCATCTGGCAAAGCGCGTACGATCCGTGATCGAATTGCTCGTTGTGAGCTTGAGCTTGGCGGCGTGTGGGACGAATCCCGTAAAAGTTGCTCCAAGCCTGAATAGCGCTTGTACCACGTTCGATCGCGGTACGGGCATTGAAGGCAAGAAACCGAGCGACGGGACGTGGCTCAAGCAACATCGAGCCGCCTATGACGAGACTTGCGGGACGTAAAATGACCCATTTCGAGGAAGGCGACGAGTATGACGAGGAGGTTGTCGATCGTTTTAATCGGCTTCCTCGTAGCGTTCGCCGCCTTCTTTCTAAGATGGACGACGAAGACGTCGACGATTTCGCGGAAATGTTCAAGTGGTTTAGAGGCATACGGGCGGGTTCACGTATCGCAAAGTACCTCTGGTTCACTCTCGTCGCCGCCTTCTTTGGGGGCGTCGCGTTGTGGGAGTCAATCGAAAAGGCTGCAGGATGGATAAAAAACCTTCTTACCCGGCCCTGATAGGCTACCTTGCCTTGTTTTCATTCGTCGCTTTTATTGGGGCGACGTTTGGTGTATGGTTCTGGGACGATGCTGCTCCTGTAGTGGTTCTGGAAGCTCGCGCTGATCCCGATATTGCCGCCCCCGGCAGTGACCTGACTATTCGCTACAAGCTAGACAGGTCGAAAATCTGTGCGGGGCGCGTTGATCGCACCATTGTGGACGCAATGAAAGTGCGTTATTCACTTGAAGCCGTCGAATTTTCAAACGTCACGCAACCGCTTGGCCGCAACGACTTTTCGGTGAAGATTAAGCTACCTTCAACAATGGCACAAGGCCGCGCTGAATATCGGGCCGCGTCCACTTTTTATTGCAACCCTTGGCAGCAGTATTTTCGGCCTATCCGTCCCCCGTCTTATACTATTGGGTTCGACGTGAGGGGTTCAGCGCCTCCAGCCTCGTTGGTTATTCCGATACCTTGACAGTTACGCGTGTGCGTGGTAGGATGGAACATGGGCAGCTTCGTTTATCACGATCAAGACGGCGTTCAGCGGACTATGCTGTTCGATGATGCTGATCCAGACACATGTGTCGTTAAGACTTCGATGGATATCGAGAAGCTGATCGACAATAATCGCGAATTTGCCGACATGCACCCGACCGGCACCGCGAACAAGCTGCTTGCTCGTATTCCTATGACAGTATATGAAACGTCGATCCACGAAAATTGGGGCGACGATGACTGGAAGAAGTGGCTTAACGACCCGCAGAACAAACCGTTTCGCATTTGGCCGGGGAGGGTTTGATGCCCCTCAACACTTTGATCGACGATGTTCGCGGGTGGATCAATCGATCATCGTTTAGCGGCGACCGTATTACGACTATGGTGCGGATGGCCGAAACGCGTTTCAACCGCGAGCTTCGTGTCGAGGAAACGTACGTTGAGACTACCGTTAATTTTGATACGTCGCTAGGCTATGCAGATTTGACGGGAATGCTGATCCAAGAGATCGATTACGTTAAATTTCAGAAAAACCCGTCCAGCGATTCTCGCTATTTGCGTGAAGGCCGCGCTTTGAAGTCAGCGTCTTTGGCTCAGGTTCAAGACGCCAACAGGGATACATTCCGTAGCGGCGCTCCGTACCACGCACTGGCGGGCAGTAAGCTGTATGCGGCCCTAGGGAATGGCGCGCAGCCGCTAACCGGCGTAATCCCGCTCGCTTTTGGGTATTACAAAAAGGTTGACCCCATCGGTGGAGCCGCTGATACGCCTTTATTTGCAAACCATTATGACATTTACTTGTACGCGACGCTGATCCACACGGCTCCGTATCTTCAAGAAGATGATCGGATCGCTACATGGGGCGGCGCGGCATCGGATACGATAGCTGCCGCGAACCTCGCGTGGCAGAACAAGAAGATGAGCGGTGGCCCGCTCGCTAATCAACGCAGGGGCTTCGGCTAATGGCTGATACACTCACCGCCAATTACAGCTTCGTGAAGCCCGAGATCGGTGCTTCCGCAAATACGTGGGGCTTGAAGACCAACAACAATTGGGATAGCCTCGACACGATTATGAAGGCTGTTTCGGACGTCGCAAATAATGGCGTCGTTAACACTAAGGCTTGGTTGAAGCAGGCTAGCCCGATTGGCACGATCCTCGCATGGAGCGGCTCTATCGCTAGCATTCCTGCCGGGTTTCACTTGTGCGACGGCACAAACGGGACTCCCAATCTTCAGGATAAGTTCATTCTTGGGACTGGCACTCTATCCGGGCCGGTGGGTACGACTGGCGGTTCATTCAACCATGCGCATGGCGGAGCGACGCAGGGTCATTCCCTAACTGCTGCTGAAAATGGCCCTCATAACCATAGCTTGAATGATCCCGGTCATGCGCACAATTACGCTGATCCGGGCCATAGTCATGGCTTGAGTGATCCGGGTCACAATCACTCATTTACGGCGTCTACCGGAGCGATAGGGAGTGGACCATTTAGTTCCGGCACCCCGTATGCTAATAGTAATAATAACTTTACTGGCGTTTCTTACACCGGAATAACGATGTTTGCAAATTATACCGGCATTGTTATCCAAGCAGCCGCTACTGGAATGTCGGTTGTAAGTAACGGTTCGGGCACTGCGCATACTCATCCGATCGCTTCCGACAGCAACACGCCGCCTTATATGTCTCTCGCATACATCATGCGCATCTCGTATCCTT
>Ga0105240_10003691_pt1 | contig 23677 bp, 22 predicted proteins | sample KBSC54metaG_FD_80426 | JGI IMG/M metagenome (GOLD analysis project Ga0105240, IMG submission 80426) | Corn rhizosphere microbial communities from Kellogg Biological Station, Michigan, USA - KBS C5-4 metaG | ecosystem: Host-associated > Plants > Roots > Rhizosphere > Soil | place: Michigan, USA...
GAGGGCAACGTCACGAGCTCCGGCGAGCCGAACGGCGGCCGGATCGCGCAGCTCGAGCGGCGCGCCGACCAGCGCGTGATGGCCTTCGTGCACGTGCGCGGCTAGTGCTCCGTTCCGGAGGTTCCTTGATGATCGGGCGAGCGAAAATCGAGCATGGCAAGGACGCAGGTAGCCCCGATATTGACGATATCGGGGCGACCGAGGACACAGCCAGGCGACGATTTGCAGCCGCCCGAGCGCGAGAGACTTTCGGGACGGAGCACTAGATCAGCCGCCGCACGTCTTCCGAAGCGCGACCGGCGCCGCGATCGTCGCGGTGCTCGAATCGCCCCCTGCCCGGACGCGCAGCGGGATCTGGCGCAGCGTGTAGGTGCCGGCCGGGATCCCGGCACACGACGCCCGCAGACCGACATCGAGATCCGCGCTCTTGCCCGGCCGGATCGAGTGCTCCCCGAGCGCGAGGCGCCAGGGCGACGGGTGCGGGAGATCCGAGGAAGCGACGCCGAGAACGGTCGCCGTCCGCGCACGGGCGAGATCAACGACGTCGAGGCAGACCGCCGTGATACGGCCGCCGCGGTCGCGCACCAGCCCGCACGTGCCGTTCCCCGACGCGGCCAGCGGGTGCCGCTGCAGGTCGGCCATGGCGAGGCCGGTGAGGGCCGCGTAGACGGCAACGCCGGCCGCAGCGACGGCCGCGCGCCGCCTCCAGGCCGGACGCGGGCCGGGCGCATGCGCGGCGAACCGCAGAGCGACCGCGATCGGGATCATCGCGAGCAGGCACCACCACGACCGTGTCGCCTGTGCGAGCAGCGCCATTGCGGCGACGGCGGCCAGCGCCGGGGGCAGCCGGAGCTCGCTCTCGGGCGTACGCGAGATCCGCCGCGCCGCGAGGCCGCAGAGGAGCACCACCAGGGTGAACGTGGCCAGATCTGCGAGACGGGCTGCGCCGCCGACCGGCGGGAACGGCTGCCAGACGAACGAGGAGCGGGACGCCGCGGCGTCCAGGCCGAGGTAGTACTTCACCGGGTCCGTGATGAGCGACGCGGCGAGGAGACCGATCACGCCGCCGCCGAAAAGGGCCCAGAACGCCGTCCAGGCCGACATGCGCGGCCGGGCCGTCGGGGCCGGTGCGGCGATCGCGCTCATGCGTCCACCCTACCGCCGCTTGACCGGTTCCGCGATCGGGGTCAGACCCCGCTTCAGGCGATGTGGCGGAAGAAGCGCGACGCCTCGCCGCCCAGGCCGCGCGTGGAGCGCAGGTTGTACCCGGCGGCCAGGCCGATGCCGAGGATCGGGATCTCGCGGCCGAGGATGATGTGGGCCCGCCGCCGTGCCAGCCGGCCCGTCACCTGCAGCGCCAGGCGGCCGGACACGCTGGCGGAAAGGGTGTCGGCCCGCGCGCCGCGCAGCTCGTCCGGGAGATACCTGTTCCCCATCGCCTCGACGACGCCCCCGCGCCGCAGACGGACGGCGCCGACGTCCATCCCCAGCACGAGCAGCACGTCGAGCAGCCGCGCGTCCTGGTCGGACAGCGGCCGGCCGAACAGGTGCGCGCCCTCCAGGATCAGCTCGACCTGGGCGGCGGTGAGCAGGGCGACGTCGCCGAGCGCCGCGCCGATCTCGGCCAGCGTCCCCGGCCCGGGCACGAGCGCAGGGATGGCGCTGGCGGCGCCCGTCCCGGCCAGGTGCCACGACCGCCGCGCCGCCGCGATCCGCAGCAACCGGGCCGGGTCGGAGCCCGGGTAGGTGGCCCGCAGCGCATCGCCGGACGCCGCGATGGCGGGGCCGCGATGCTTGACGACGGTGCGGATCGCGCGGTCGGTCGTCGTCGTCAGCCGCTCGCTCAGCGCCACGACGAGCCGGTCGGACGTACGTGCCATCGCGGGAGTGTAGAGACCGCCTGGGTACGCTCCATCGATGGCCGTCCGCACGCCGCTCGAGCGCAGGTTGCGGTGGGCGGTCGCCGGACTCGCGATGCTGTGCGCCGTGCTCGTCCTGGTCGTGGCGGGCGTGCTGGTCTACTGGAAGCTCTACCTGCTCTCGCCCGGCTCCGACCCGTTCAGCCGGGGGCCGTTCGTGGTCCGCCTCGGCCAGACCTCGGCGCAGCTCGCGTGGACGCTCCCCGGCGCGGCCAGGGTCGAGCTCGTCGCCACCGCGCCGGACGGCACGACCGCGACGGCCAGGGCCGGCCGCTTCACCGGGCTCGAGCCCGGCGTGCGCTACCTGTGGACGGCCTCGGTGGGCGGCGTCGGCCGCGCGGCCGGGTCGTTCCACACGGCGCCGGCGAGCCCGGACGCCCCGGTCACCTTCGCCGCGATCGGGGACTACGGCTCGGGCACCGACCACGAGTGGGCGGTCGGGCGCACGCTGGCCTCGGAGCAGCCCGACTTCGTCGTCACGGCCGGCGACAACAGCTACCTCGTCGGCGCGCCGGTGCTCCTCGACCGCAACATCTTCGAGCCGCTCCACGACGTGATGCTCGAGGCGCCGCTCTACGCCACGATGGGTGAGCACGACCTCTTCTACAGCAACGGCGCGGCCGTCGCCGACGCGCTCCACCTGCCGAACGACGCCGGCCGCTATGTCGTCGACTACGGGCCCGTCCAGGTCGTCCTGCTCGGCCTTGACGACGGCCCGGCCGAGGTCGCGTTCGCCCGCCGGGCGCTGGCCAGGCCGGGGCCGCGGGTGCGCTTCGTCGTGCTGCACCGGCCGGTGCAGCCGGGCGACCGCATCCTGCCGCTGCTGCGCCGTATGCACGTCGCGGCGGTGATCGCCGGGCACCTGCACCGCTACGAGCGGCGCGTCGTCGGCGGCATCCCGGAGTTCGTGGTGGGGACGAGCGGCGAGGGGCCGGGCGCGGCCGCGTTCACCAAGCGCAGCCCCGACGCGATCGTCTCGCTCCTCGATTTCGGCTCGTTGCGCGTGACGGTGACCGCGACCGGGGTCAGCTACCAGTTCGTCGACGAGCGCGGGCGCGTCCGCGACCAGTATTCGAAGGGATGACCGGGCTCCGGGTCACGATCGGCGTCCTCGGCGCCGCCGGCTTCGCGGCGGGCCTGCTCATCGCCCCTCCGGCGGTGCTGGCCCCGCTGTTCCTGTGCGGGATCGTCGCGTTCGTGGTCGCCGCGGGCTGCCTCGCCGCCGACCTCCTGCCGCTGCGACCGGTGCATGCGGCCACGTCGGGGCTGGCGCTGTTCGATGCGGCGCTGATGGCCGTTGCCGGGGAGGTGTCGCGCACCCTGGCGGTCGTCGCGGCCCTCGCGCTCGTGCTCCTGAGCGCCGCGCCACGGCTCATCCGCGCCCGCGGATGACTCCCCGCGCGGCCCGGGCGGCGACGAGCTCCTCGCGGGCGCGGATGACCGCAACCCTCACCGGGGATGCGGAAGTCGCGATGTCGCGGTCGCCCTCGGCGGCGTTCAGCGCCGGATCGACGTTCACGCCGAGGAAGGCGAGCCGGCCGCACACCCGCTCGCGCACGTGCGCCGAGCGCTCGCCGATGCCGGCGGTGAAGACGAGCACGTCGAGGCCGGCCGCCGACGCCGCCATCGCCGCGACCGCCCCGGCCACCCGGTGCACGTAGACGTCGACTGCCAGCCGGGCCGCCTCGTCTCCCCCGGCCGCCCGCTGCTCGAGCTCGAGCTCGAGGCCGTCGCCTCCGGCCAGACCGCGCATGCCCGAGTCCTCGTTCAGTGCATGATCGAGGGCGTCGGCGTCCATGCCCGATCGCCGCAGAACGGCCACGAGCGCGCCCGGGTCGACCGATCCCGACCGGGTGGCCATCGGGACGCCCTCGTTCGGGCTGAACCCCATCGTCGTGTCGACCGACCGGCCGTCGGCGACAGCGGTCACCGAGCTGCCGCCGCCGAGATGGCAGACGACCAGGCGCAGGCCGGCGGCCGCCGCCCCGACCACCTCCGGCGCCCGCTCGACCGACCAGGCCACCGACAGGCCGTGGAAGCCGTAGCGGCGCACGCCCCACTCCTCGCGCCACTGCCGGGGCACGGCGTAGGTGGCCGCTGCCGGCGGGATCGTGGCGTGGAACGCGGTGTCGAAGACGGCGATGTGCGGAAGCTCGGGCAGCCGCTGCCTGGCGGCGTCGAGCTCGCGCAGCGCCGGCGCGTTGTGGAGAGGCGCGAGCGGCTCCAGCCGCTCGAGCCGGGCGCGGACGTCCTCGTCGACGATCACCGGTCCGCGAAAGCGGTCGCCGCCGTGCACGACCCGGTGGGCGACGCACTCGACGCCGGCAGGGTCGACCTCGTCCAGTTCGCGCACGCGTGCCGACTCGCTGTCGCCCGAGACCAGGTGGAGCTTCAGGCTGGTCGAGCCCGCGTTGACGACCAGGACGTTCCCCACGCCGTCAGTGCGGCCAGGTCCAGTCGCGGATCTCGGGCACGTCCTCGCCGTGCTCGCGCGTGTACGCCCGGGCACGGAGCCGCGAGTCCTCCATCTCCTGGCGCAGGCCGGCCGCCCTCGACCCGAGCCCCGGCACGCGGTCGATCACGTCCATCACGAGGTGGAAGCGGTCGAGGTCGTTCAGCATCACCATGTCGAACGGCGTGGTGGTCGTGCCTTCCTCCTTGTAGCCGCGCACGTGCAGGTTGCGATGGTTCGTGCGCCGGTACGTCAGCCGGTGGATCAGCGACGGATAGCCGTGATAGGCGAAGACGACCGGCCGATCGGCGGTGAAGATGGTGTCGAAGTCGCGGTCGGACAGCCCGTGCGGATGCTCGGTGTCGGGCTCGAGCCGCATCAGGTCGACCACGTTCACGACGCGCACGCGCAGGTCGGGGAGCCGCTCGCGCAGGATGGCGGCAGCGGCGAGCGTCTCGAGCGTGGGGATGTCGCCCGCGCATCCGAGCACGACGTCCGGCTCTCCGCCCTCGTCGTTCGACGCCCACCCCCAGATGCCGAGCCCGCGGGTGCAGTGGACGATCGCGTCGTCCATGCCCAGGTAGTTCAGCGCCGGCTGCTTGCCGGCCACGACGACGTTCACGTAGTGGCGGCTGCGCAGACAGTGGTCACCCACCGAGAGGAGGGTGTTCGCGTCGGGCGGCAGGTAGACGCGGATGATCTCGGCCCTCTTGTTCACGACATGGTCGATGAACCCCGGGTCCTGGTGGGAGAAGCCGTTGTGGTCCTGCCGCCAGACGTGCGACGAGAGCAGGTAGTTGAGCGAGGCGAGCGGCTGCCGCCAGGGGATGCCGCGCGTGACCTTGAGCCACTTGGCGTGCTGGTTGAACATCGAGTCGACGATGTGGATGAACGCCTCGTAGCAGTTGAAGAGGCCGTGCCGGCCGGTCAGCAGGTAGCCCTCGAGCCAGCCCTGGCACTGGTGCTCGGAGAGCACCTCCATGACCCGCCCGCCGCGGCCGAGCCCCGTGTCGGTGTCGAGAACCTCGGCGTTCCAGGCCCGTGACGTGGCCTCGAACACGGCGCCGAGCCGGTTCGACTCGGTCTCGTCCGGCCCGAACAGCCGGAACGTCTCCGGGTTGCGCGCCATCACGTCGCGGAGGAAGCCGCCGAGGACGCGCGTCGGCTCGCTGGACGCGGTCGCGGGCGCGGGGACGTCAACGGCGTAGTCGCGGAAGTCGGGCAGATCCAGGTCGCGCAGCAGGAGACCGCCGTTCGCGTGCGGGCTTGCGCTCATCCTGCGCTCGCCGGCGGGCGCCAGCCGCGAAAGGTCGGAGATGACGGTGCCGGCCTCGTCGAAGAGCTCCTCCGGCCGGTAGCTGCGCATCCACTCCTCGAGCTGGGCCAGGTGCTCCGGGTTCTCGCGGACGGCTGCCAGCGGCACCTGGTGGGCGCGCCACGAGCCCTCGACCGGCAGGCCGTCGACGGTCCGTGGCCCCGTCCAGCCCTTCGGGCTGCGAAGGATGATGGCCGGCCAACGCGGCCGGTCGCCGTCGCCGTCCTCGCGCGCGGCCTCCTGGATCGCGGCGATGCGGTCGAGCGCGGCGTCGAGCGCCGCCGCGAACCGCCGGTGCACGTCGGCGTGGTCGTCCTCAGGCGCCGCGTCGACCCGCAGCGGCTCCCACCCGCAGCCCCGCAGGAGGTCGTCCAGCTCCTCGTCGGGGATTCGGGCGAGCACGGTCGGGTTGGCGATCTTGTAGCCGTTCAGATGCAGGATCGGCAGCACCGCCCCGTCGCTCCCCGGGTTCAGGAACTTGTTCCCGTGCCAGCCGGTCGCGAGCGGCCCCGTCTCGGCCTCGCCGTCGCCGATGACGCAGGCGACGATCAGGCCGGGGTTGTCGAACGCGGCTCCGAACGCGTGTGAGAGCGAGTAGCCGAGCTCGCCGCCCTCGTGGATCGAGCCGGGCGTCTCCGGGGCGACGTGACTGGGGACGCCGCCCGGGAACGAGAACTGGCGGAAGAGCGCCCGCAGTCCTTCCTCGTCGCGGCCGATGTGCGGGTAGACCTCGCTGTAGGTGCCTTCGAGGTAGGCGTTCGCGACCAGCCCCGGGCCGCCGTGGCCCGGTCCGGTCACGTACAGCATCTCGAGGTCGCGGCGCAGGATCGCGCGGTTCAGGTGCGCGTAGATCAGGTTCAGGCCGGGCGTCGTGCCGAAGTGCCCGAGCAGACGGGGCTTGATGTGCTCCGGGCGGAGCGGCTCGCGCAGGAGGGGGTTCGCGAGCAGGTAGATCTGTCCCACCGAGAGGTAGTTCGCCGCGCGCCAGTAGGCGTCGAGCAGCGCCACGTCCTCGGCCGCGAGCGGATTGGCCAGCGTCGCCATCTCGTCCCCTTTCCCTCGACGGCGCCAGCCTAGTCGCGGGGGGCCCGCCGAGCGCCCAATCAGGCCCACACCGGGCCGCCCTAGCGTGCGGGAGGTGCGGCACCGCCCCCAGACCACGCCGGGTATGGCGCTTCTGCCCGTGCGCCTGTTCCTCGGCCTGACGTTCGTCTATGCGGGCTATCAGAAGCTCTCCGACCCCGGTTTCCTCACGCCGGGCGCGGCGACCTACATCGGCACCCAACTGCACGGCTTCGCCTCGGGGACGCCGGGCGGCTTCCTGCTGCGCTGGTTCGCGCTTCCGTTCCCGCGGGCGGCGGGCATCGGCGTGGCGCTGGCCGAGATCGCGATCGGGCTCCTGACGACGGCGGGGTTCCTGACACGGCCCGCCGCGGCGGCCGGCCTGGCCCTGAACCTGGTCCTCTTCCTCACCGCGAGCTGGCACACGACGCCGTACTTCCTCGGCTCGGACATCGTCTTCTGCTTCGCGTGGCTGCCGTTTGTCCTCGTCGGCGCGGCCGACCAGCCGGCCGTCGACACGCTCGTCCTCGGCCGCCAACGGGGGTCGGAGCGCGTCCAGCGGCGGACGCGGTCCGGCGCGCACGTTTACGACTCCGGCGAACCGGAGGCCCGGACGCGGGCCGCATACCTGCGTCGCGGGCTGGTCGCGGCGGGCGTCGCGACGCTCACGATCGCCGGCCTCGCCACGGCGATGCGCGGCGCGGCCCGCGGAGCCTCAGCGACGAGCACCCTCTCGAGTGGGGGCGCGGGCACGCGTACGCATCGACGCGGGCCGCGGGCGGGAGGTTCGACCACGCCGCCCTCGGCGAGCACGGGGACGACCGGTTCGAGCACCCAGCCGAGCGTGCCGTCCGGCGCGGTCAAGCTGGGGCCGGCGTCCGCTCTCAAGGCGGACGCGGCCGCGCTCTATCGCGACCCGGGCGACGGCTCGCCGGACGTCGTCGTGCGCCATCGGGACGGGTCGCTGGCGGCGTTCAGCGCGGTCTGCACGCACGCCGGTTGCCAGGTCGAGTACGCGTCGGGGATGCTCGTGTGCCCGTGCCACGGGTCGGAGTTCGACGCCTCGACCGGCGCGGTCATCCAGGGCCCGGCCGTGACGCCGCTCGCGCGCAAGCGGGTGATCCAGCGGCGCGGGTCGATCTACGCCGTGTAGTAGCACTACTCGTGGATGCGCCTGCCCTCGCGGAGCATGGCCACGAACTTCTCGAGCCGGCGGGCGCGCGTCTCGGGCCGGCGCGCCTCCTGGAGGCGATAGAGGATCGCGTAGCGGTTGGCGCGGTCGAGCCCGGCGAAGAACTCGCGCGCGGCCGGATCGGCGTCGAGTGCGGCCTGCATGTCGGCCGGCACCTCGGCCGTCGCGGACGAGTCGTAGGCCGCCTCCCAGCGGCCGTCGGCCCGTGCCGCCTCGACCTCGCGCAGGCCGGCCGGCGCCATCCGGCCCGCCGCGATCAGCTCCTCGGCCCGGGCGCGGTTTCGCTTCGACCAGCGGCTGCGCGGGCCGCGCGGCGTGAAGCGCTGGCGCCAGTGGCGCTCGTCGATCGCCCCCTTCTGGCCGTCGATCCAGCCGTGGCAGAGGGCGACGTCGAGCGCCTCCGCGTAGGTGACCGAGCTGCCGCCGGAGTCCTTGCGGGCGAGCTTGAGCCACACGCCGGCCGACGACTCGCAGTGCGCCGCGAGCCAGTCCGCCCAGGCCTCCCGGTCTTCGACCTCGAGCAGCGGCAGGTCAGCCGGCATCGACGCGGTCCAGCAGCGCGCGCAGCTGGCCGAGGCTGATGTTGCCGCCGCTCGCGACCAGGGCCACCCGGCGGCCGGCGAGCCGGTCGCGCAGCGCGAGCGCGCCGGCCAGGGCGGCAGCGGCCGCCGGCTCGACCAGGCTGCTGGTCGCGGCGATCATCCGCGCCGTCGCGGCCCGCAGGTCGTCGTCGGATACGAGCACGAATTCATCCAGCAGCCGCCACAGGATCCGCTGCGGCAGCTCGAACGCCGTCCGCGTCGCGAGCCCCTCCGCGAAGGTGTGCATCTCGCCGGTCACGAGCTCCTGGCGCCGCCACGAGCTGTGCGCCGCCGGGGCGGCGGACGACTGCGCGCCGATCACCTCGATCTCCGGCCGGATCGCCTTGGCGGCGATGCATGCCCCCGCGGCGCCGCTGCCGCCGCCGATCGGGACGACGATGACGTCGATGTCGGGGACGTCCTCGAGCATCTCGAGCGTCGCCGTGGCGACCCCGGCGATCAGGTGCGGCTCGTTGCCCGAGTGCACGTAGCGCAGGCCGTCGCGGGCGGCCAGCTGCTCGCAATGTTCACGGGCGTCGTCGAAGTCCGCCCCGTGCGCGATGATCTCCGCGCCCATGGCGCGGATCGCCGCCACCTTGACGGGGTTCGCGGCCTCCGGCACGCAGATCGTCGCCCGCACGCCGTGCAGGCGGGCGGCGTAGGCGATCGACTGGCCGTGGTTGCCGGTCGAGGCGGTCACGAGGCCGCGCCGGCGCTCCTCCGGCTCGAGCTGCGACACCAGGTTGATGCCGCCCCTGACCTTGAACGCCGCGGTGGGGTTGTGGTTCTCGTGCTTCACCCAGACGTCTGCGCCGACGGCATCCGCGAGCGCCGGGTACGGCCGGAACGGAGTGCGGGCCAGGTGCGGCGCGATCCGCGTCCGAGCGGCGAGCACATCGGCGAGTTTCGGCTCGTGCATGCCGGAATCATTACCATCGGGGCGTGCGCTGGCTCGCGAAAGCGGCTCTCCAGAACACGATCTCGGTGCTTCCGGGGGGCGTCGAGGTGAACGGGCTCCTGCAGCGATACGGCACTCGCTCGGTGGTCATGACGCCGCAGCGGGTCGTGCGCAAGCTGGCCCGGGTCGGCGGCCGCCACCTCGACCACCAGCGCCGCTTCGGCCCTCGCCCGCTGACGGAGACCGAGGTGGTCGAGATCGGCACCGGCTTTGCGCCGCTCCTGCCGGTGGGCCTCTACCTGGCCGGGGCGAAGGCGGTGCACACCTTCGACATCGTCCGCCTCGCCAGCACTGCCCGGACGTGCGACATGCTCGAGCAGTTGGTCGCGACGGCCGACTCGGGCGGGCTCGAGCGCGAATGCCCCTGGGTGCTGCCGGACCGGCTCGACCACGTCCGCGCGATCGCCGCCGACCCGCCGCTCGAGCTCGACCGGCTGCTCGCCGAGATGCGCATCTCCTACCACGTCGGCGACGCGTCACGGTCGGGCCTCCCCGACGGCAGCGCCGGCCTCTTCGTCACGAACAACGTCTTCGAGCACATCCCCGCCGAGGGCATCCGCGCGCTCCTGCGCGAGGCCCATCGCACCGGCACGCCGCAGGCGCTGATCAGCCACCATATCGACCTGCGCGACCACTACGCCAAGTTCGACCGCAAGGTCGGCGTCTACAACTCGCTGCGGTTCTCGTCCCGGCGGTGGCGCTACCTGAACAGTCGCCTGGAGCCGCAGAACCGGCTGCGCCGGCCCGACTTCCTGCGTCTCGTCGACGAGTGCGGCTTCGACCTCGTGGCCGAGGACTCGCACAACGGCAACGACGCGCACTTCGCCGCCGTCCGGCCCGCGCCCGAGTTCGGGCGCTACGACGAGGCCGACCTCCGCATCGTCGACATGTGGATCGCCGCGCGCCGGCGTGGCTAGGCCGTCCACGTCGCCCGGCACGGGCCGCGGACGACCACGCTCGGCGGCCCGCCGGCGAACGGGATGGTCTCGATCAGCCCGTACGCCGAGGCGGTGCCACCGCAGCCGATGGCGGCCAGCACGACCCTGCCGTTGCGCGACAGACCCTGGGCGAACAGGTCGCCGACGAATCTGGTCAGGGCGCGCGTCCCTCCGGTCGCCACATCGACCGCGTAGAGCCTGCCGTTGTGCGTGGCCGGGTACGCGGCCAGGATGCGGTCACCGTTCGCCGACCAGGCCGCGGGGTAGATGCCGGCGTGTGTGTGGGTCAGCTGATGGACGTCTCCGCCGCCGGCGTTCATGAGCCAGACATCCCCATGGCAGTTGGCGCAGCGGTCGCCCTTCCCATCGATGCCGAATCGCTCGAACGCGATCCCGCGAGGTCCCCAGAGCGGCGCGTAGCTTCGATCGTCGTCGGTCAGCGACCACAACCGGCCATCCGACGGCGCGATCCCCATGATGTTCGTGCCCGTGCCGGTGCTATGGCTGAATGCCAACTCCTTGCCGTCGGGAGAGAACGTGAAGTCGCCGCTCCCCTCGGGGACTTTGAGCTCCTGCACGGATCCCGTGTCCACGTTCACGATGGAGACACGGCCGAGGGTGGCCGAGGCGATGTAGCGCGAATCCCACGACCATACGACCGCGTCGTCGGCGCTGGCGGCGAGCGGGTGTGGTCGGCCTCCACCCGAGGAGATCACGAACACGCGGCCGGGACCGCCGGGTGTGCTGCGCCAGAACGCGATCCAGCGGCCGTCCGGCGACAGAACCGGATCCCGGCCGGGCACCAGGCGGACGGGATCTCGACCATCTGGCGTAGCCCGATAGATGACTTCGGGGCCGCCAAGCGGAGGCGAACCGGTCGGCCTGGCATAGACGAGCAGCGCCCGGCTCGGCGGGGGAAGTGGGGAGACCGGATCGCTCGTGCCGGCCGAGCCGGCGATCAGGCCGGCACAGGCGAGGGCCATGACCAGCACCCCCCAAGGAGCCAGCGAGCGTGCCTGTGGGTCCAGGGAACGTTCATCGGTTCATCTTCGACGCGGGGCGGGAGCGCGGGGTTCCCCCTCATGGTTGGTCGCCACGGAGTGCCGCGCCCTGCCAGATTATTGATTCCACGCCTCTGCGCGCCTGGACGTCAGGCTGTTGGCGGGGGTTCGGGTCGCTGGTAGGGCTGCGCCTCGGCGTCTGCGTGATCGCAGACGCCTCGGACCGCGGTCAAGGGCATTCGCCCTTGACAGCTTCTCGGTCGCGCCCATACGACCAGGTATGACCTCCCTTCAGTCCTTGCGCTGCTCGGTTCGCAACCGCCCAGGACCCACAGGGCGTGGAATCAATCATCTAGACGGGCGGGAGCGGCGTCCCGAGCGTCTCGAGGCTCTCGCGCTCGGACTCGATCGCGGCCGCGTCGAAGCGGAAGTACGAGCGCGGCGGCAGCGGCCCCCACGTGTTCGACGAGAAGCGGTCGTCGGGGAACGTGCGCGGCTCGTGCTCCGGCTCGAGCTGCTCCATGTCGCAGTAGCACTCGACGTGCAGCGGCTCCTCGGTGATGCGCACATAGCCGCACATGTTCTGGGCGATGCCGTGCCGAACGGGCCCCCACGACAGCCAGCGGCCGTGCTGGGCGAGGTTGTCGAAGAGGGTGCGCAGGGCGCCGAAGTCGACGTAGTCGAACGCGATGTGGTGGAAGTGCGGCGCGCCGGAGGCGACCAGCGCCACCTGGTGGTGCTCGAAGCTCACGTGCAGCCACGTCCCGAAGTCGCCGAGGTAGTCCGACACCTCCATGCCGAGCACGTCCGTGTGGAAGCGGGTCACGGCCTCCATGTCCGCGGTGAGGCGGTTGACGTGCCCGAGCTTGCGCGGCCGCAGCGCCGGGAGGCCGGTCGTCTGGCGGGCGATCGCGGGCCGGCGGTCGTCCTCGTGCAGGTAGGGGACGAGGTGGTGCTCGAAGCCCTCGGGGTCGGCGACGACGAGGTGGTCGCCGCGGTCCTCCCACGCCCCCCAAGTCGAGGCGAGCCAGTCGCGCGCCGCCTCGAGCGGGACGCTGCGGCGCAGCTGCCAGGCGCAGTGGGCGTAGCCGAGCTCCTCGCCCGGCCCGGCGGTCACGAGCTCGAGCGAGTACGGCTCGTAGTCGCAGGCAAGCGTCGCCCGGCCGGAGCCGAGGTCGCGGATCGTGAGGCCGAACTGGATCGCATAGCGCGGCGCGGCCTCGGCGACGTCGCCGACCCGCAGGCAGACATGATCGATCTTTCGGAGCCGGATCACGGGCCTCTCTCGCGCCATGATAGATCGACGATGATGCGGGCATGAACGACACGCCGCTCGCACTCGGCGAGGCCCGCACGGAGACGCTCGAGCACGGCCTCGCCCTCATCCTCGAGTCGTGGCGCGGGTTCGACCGCGCCCGGCCCTATCAGCCCCCGATCGCGGAGCACATCCGCACCCTGCTCCACGAGGGGTTGCCCGCGACCGGCGTCGGGCCGCACGCCGCGCTCGACGAGGTCTCCGAGATCCTGGACGAGAGCCTGGCCCACTCGCGGCCGCGCTTCTTCGGCTACGTCGGCTCGTCGGGGCTCGAGCTGGGGGTGCTGGCCGACGCACTGGCCGGCTCGCACGACATCAACCTGGCGGCCAGCGCCGCTGCCGCCGACCTGGTCGAGCGGCAGGCGCTGCGCTGGGTCGGCGATCTGGTCGGCTACCCGGCCGCCTGGGGGACGTTCACGAGCGGCGGCATGCTCTCCAACCTGACGGCCCTCACGGCGGCGCGCGAGCGCGCCCAGCCGGGCTGCCGCGTCGACGGCTGCGACGGCCGCGGCGTCGTCTACACGAGCGCGGAGGCCCACTCGAGCGTCGAGCGGGCCGTCGAGGTGCTCGGGCTCGGCCGTAAGGCGCTGCGGACGATCGAGATCGACGCGGCCCGGCGCATGCGCCCCGAACTGCTGGCCGCCGCCATCGATCGCGACCTGGCCGGCGGCCTGCGCCCGGTCGCCGTCGTCGCCACCGCCGGGACGACGCTCACGGGCGCCGTCGACCCGATCCGGGCGGTGGCCGAGGTGTGTGCCGCCCACGGCGTGTGGCTGCACGTCGACGGCGCCTACGGCCTGCCGGCAGCCGCCACCGCCTCCGCCCGCCACCTGTTCGACGGGCTCGAGCTGGCCGACTCGGCCGCCCTCGACGGCCACAAGTGGCTGTTCGTGCCCAAGGCCTGCGGCGTGCTCCTCGTGCGCAACCGGGCCGACCTCGAGGCGGCCTTCTCCCACGACGCGCCGTACATCCCCGAGATCGAGTTCGGGGAGCACCCGGTCGAGTGGACGCTCGAGTACTCGCGGCCGTTCCGGGCGCTCAAGCTGTGGCTGGCGCTGCGGGCGCACGGCGCCGACGCGTTCCGCGAGGCGATCGAGCACGACCTCGAGCTGGCCCGGCTGGTGGCAGACCTCGTCCGGGAGGCCGACGACCTCGAGCTCATGACCGAGCCGTCGCTCTCGATCGTGCCCTTCCGGCGGGTGCCGGCGAAGGGCGACACGGACCTCCACAACCAGCGCCTGGTGGGCGCGCTCCAGCGCGACGGCCGCGTCTACGTGACCGGCGCCGTCATCGACGGCAGCTGGTGCCTGCGGCCGTGCATGGTCAACTACCGCACGACGGAGGACGACGCCCACGCGCTCGTCGACATCGTGCGGGAGGTGGGCCGCCGCATCGAGGCGGAATGAATCGGGGACTGTCCCCGGATGGGGACAGTCCCCACCTTCCGGTCAGTCGTCGCGGCTCGACCTCGGGTCGTGCCAGCCGCCGTGTCCGGACTTGATCCGCTGGGCGGCCTCCGGGCCCCACGAGCCCTGGGCGTAGACCTCGACGGGCGGCGCGTGCTCGAGCACCGGCTGGACGACCCGCCAGGTCTCCTCGACGGCGTCCTGGCGGGTGAAGTGGCTGCGGTCGCCCCGCAGCGCCGCCGCGAGCAGCTCCTCGTAGGCGGTGGGCGCCTCCGTGCCTTCGGCGGCCAGCTCGAGGTCGAGGCTGACGGTGTGGATGCCCGGCTCGCCGGCGCGGAGCGACTGGAGCTCGATCGTCGTGCCCGGATCGGGGTCGATGCGCACCACGAAATGGTTCGGCGCGGGCCGGTGATTGCCCGACAGGAACCCGAGCTGCGGCGGCCGCTTGAAGACGACCCGCACCTCCGTCGCCCGAACCGCCATCGCCTTGCCGGCCCGGATGAAGAACGGCACCCCCTGCCAGCGCCAGTTGTCGATCTCGGCCCGCATCGCGATATAGGTCTCGGTGTCCGACCTCTCGCGCACCCCGTCGACCTCGAGATAGCCCTCGTACTGGCCACGGACGATCCGCTCGGGGTCGAGGTCGGGCATGGCCGTGAAGACGTCGCGCTTGCGGTCGTCGATCGCCGCCAGGCCGCGGCGGGCTGGCGGCTCCATCGCGATCAGCGAGAGCACCTGCATCATGTGGTTCTGGACGACGTCGCGGAGCGCCCCGACGGCGTCGTAGAAGCGGCCCCGGTCGTCGACGCCGAAGTCCTCGGCCATCGTCATCTCGACGTAGGCGATGTGGTTTCGGTTCCACACCGGCTCCAGCAGCGAGTTCGCGAAGCGCAGGTAGAGGATGTCCTCGACCGGCATCTTGCCGAGGAAGTGGTCGATGCGGAAGAGCTGGGACTCGTCGATCACCTCATGGAGGTCGGCGGCAAGCTGACGGGCCGACGCGAGGTCGTGCCCGAACGGCTTCTCGACGACGACGCGCGCATGCTCGGTGAGCCCCGCGCCGGCGAGCCCCCTCACCACGGTCGCGAAGAGCGACGGCGGCACCTCGAGGTAGAAGACCGGCGCCGAGACACCCTCGACCGCCTTCGCGACCGCCGCATAGGTGGCGTCGTCGGCGAAGTCGCCGCGAACGTAGGAGAGGCGCTTCGCGAACTCGGCGAACTCGTCATCGCCGACCTTCGTGCCCGCCTCCTCGATCGCCTTGCGCGCCCGGTCGCGCAGGTCGTCGTCCGAGATGTCGTCCATCGCGACGCCCACGACCGGGCACGTCAGCCCGTGGCGCTTCGAGAGCAGGTAGAGCGCCTGGAACGTCATCTTCCGGGCAAGGTCGCCGGTGATCCCGAAGATCACCAGGGCGTCGGCATCCGCGGTCCTGCTCACGACGGGTGAGACTAGAGCAAACGCCACTCCGCGAGCAGCGCCGCCTCACGCTCGCGGGTCATCGCCGGGCCGGGATCCGGCTGCGCCTCCCGCGCCCAGCGCAGAGTGTCGGCCGCCGTCTCGGCGATCGGACGGATCCGCAGGCCGGCCGCGAGCGCGCGGGAGACGTCGGAGCGCTGGAAGCCGGCCATCTCCTCCCCCGGCGTCCACAGCGGCAGCTCCGACCACGGCTCCACGCCACGCTCGAGCAGGAAGGCCTCGTCGATCCACATGGGCCGGGCGGCGCCGCCGCCGGCCGCCGCCACGCAGGCGTCGAGCACGTCGCCGAGGGTGAGCATCCCGCCGGGGCTGACGACGTCGAACGTCCCGCCGGCGCCGCGCTCGAGCAGGTCCAGGGCGAACGTCGCCAGGTCGCGCGCGTCCACGACCTGGATCGGCTGGCCCGGTGGCGCCGGGGCGAGCATGTCGCCGCCGTCCGCCGCCCGCACCGGCCAGTACGTGAAGCGGCCGGTGGGGTCGTACGGCCCGACGATCAGGCCCGGGCGCAGGACGAGGGCGCGGTCGCCGAAGGCGGCCTGGGCGGCCCGCTCGCAGCCCAGCTTCAGCGGGCCGTAGCTCTCCTCCGTGATCTCGTCGCCCGGCGCGCCGGGCGGCAGCTCGCCGACGGCGGAGTCTTCGTTCGCGCCCGGCCGGGAGGTGTCGGAGTAGACGCTGCGGGTCGACACGAAGAGATAGCGGCCGGCCGCGTCCGCGAGCAGCCCCGCCGAACGCTCGACGTCGGGCGGGAAGTACCCCGACATGTCGACGACGGCGTCGAACGTCCGCCCGCCCAGGCCGTCCAGGCTGCCGGCGCGCTCGCCGACGACGCGCTCGACCCCCGGGTGCAGGCCGGCGCCGGTGCGGCCGCGGTTGAAGAGCACGAAGTCGTGCCCGCGCGCCAGCCCCAGCTCGACCAGATGCCGGCCCGCGAACGACGTCCCGCCAAGCACGAGGATGCGCACCGCGGCAGTATACGCAACCGTGCGGTTGCATCTCTCTTCTCGGCGCGCGGCCGCGGAAGAGTTGGGGACAGTCCCCGCGCGGCGGGGACTGTCCCCCGCAAGGCCACGGCAGGAGCTCGCGGCCTCGCAGCTATCGGGGCGCCGAGATTCGAACTCGGGACCTCACCGACCCGAACGGTGCGCGCTACCAGGCTGCGCCACGCCCCGGGGGACGCCGGATTATCGCACAGGCGGCGGGGACTGCTGCCCGCTCCCGCGGGCCGCGTCGCGGCGGGCGCAGTAGGCGTCGAACGCCATCATGCGCCGGAGCCAGCGATGCTGGGCCTCCACCTCGATGTCGTAGAGCAGCCGGTCGACCTCGAAGATCTCGACGGCGTGGTCGATCTGGGCCAGGATCCGGGCACGCAGGCCGCCGGTGGCCGGGCGTGTGAACGCCTCCCGGTCGATGCTGCCGCCGGGCGGCGGGAGATGGCCTTCCAGGCGCTTCTGCAACGACACGCGCTCTTCCATGTCCGGAAGCATGGCGCAGCGGGCCGCCCGCGCGCAACGGGTGGGGTGGTGGGACCACCCGTTCGGGCGGTAGCGTATGCGCGTGGCCCAGAGAGACGAGATCGTCGCCTTCGCGGACGGGCTGTTGCAGGCCGACGCGTACCCGGACGCCCTCCCGGTGGGCCTCCAGGTGGCCGGCGCCGAGCGGGTGACGCGGATCGCCACCGGCGTCAGCGCGTCGCTCGAGCTCTTCCGCCGGGCGGCCGACGCGGGCGCGCAGATGCTGATAGTCCATCACGGCCTCTTCTGGAAGTCAGACCCGCGCCGGATCGGCCCGCGCGAGCGCGACCGGCTGAAGGCGCTCTTCGACGCCGACCTCTCGCTGGTCGCCTACCACCTGGCGCTCGACGCACATCCGGACGTGGGCAACAACGCCCTCCTCTGCCGCCTGCTGGGGCTCGACGACCTGGAGGAATTCGGCCGCGTCGGCGACCGCACCATCGGGTTCATCGGCCGGGCGGAGCCGCCGATCACGCTCGACGAGCTCGTCTCGCGGGTGCGCAAGGAGGTCTCGCCCGAGCCGCTCGTCTTCGCCGACGGCCCGGAGAGCATCGCCCGGGTGGCGGTCATCAGCGGGGCCGCGGCGGGCGAGCTCGAGGGCGCCGCCGACGCCGGTGCGGACTGCTTCATCACGGGCGAGCCGCGGGAGCCCGCCATGGCCGCGGCGCGCGAGGCGGGGATCCACTTCGTGGCCGCCGGCCACTACGCCACCGAGGTCTTCGGCGTGCGCGTCCTGGGCGATCTGATCGCGGGCCGATTCGGCGTCGAGCACGTCTTCATCGACCTGCCGAACCCCATCTGAGAGAGCCCTGCGAACCGATTGACGGCGTCCGGGCACGTCGCTACAGTGTGAACATGGATGTTTGCGAGGAGCGCGCCTGAATTGCCCGAGGCGCGCGCACATGAGGAGCGGCATTGCTGAGCCCACCGAGGATCCATCCCGGTGGGTTTTTCAATTTCCGAAGACCATCAAGGGGGCAGGCATGGCGAACCACCTGACGCCGGACGAGCTATCCAAGGAGTACGGCATGAAGCGGGAAGATGTCATCCGCCTCTGCCACGAGCAGTCCGTCCCCATCTACCACGGCAAGATCGACAAGAGCCTCTTCCAGGCCGTCCGCGAGGAGCTCGCGCTCACCCGCTAGCGCCGGGAGACTGCTTCCTGGCTTCCCACTCCAGCTCGTGACGGCGTCACGAATCCTGGCTGCCGCCTGTGCGCTTTTCCTGGTCGCCGCGCCGCCGGCGCTGGGCGCTTCCGCGCTCGATCGCAAGATCGACGGCATGGTGGCCGCCTCGGGGTTCGCGGGCAGCCACACCGGCATCGCGATCGTCGACCGCGGCACGGGCCGGCTCCTGGCCGTCTACCACGGCCGGGTCGAGCTGCGGCCCGCGTCGAACATGAAGCTCATGACGAGCGCCTCCGCGCTCGGCCGGCTCGGGTTCTCCAACCGCCTCCAGACCCGGGCGATGGCCAGCGGGGCGCTCACCGCCGGCACGCTCCACGGCAATCTGTGGCTCGTCGGCGGCGGCGATCCGTCGTTCTCCACGGTGCCGTTCTCGCGGGCGGCCTTCGGCGGCGCGTCCGGGCTCGTGCACGACCTGGCCGTGCACCTGAAGGCCGCGGGCGTTGAGCGCATCACCGGCGCGGTCGTCGGCGACGAGAGCGCGTTCGACACGGTCCGGCGGGGGCCGGACTGGAAGCGCGACTCGTGGATGGACTGCGCGCCGCTCTCGGCGCTCACGGTGAACGAGGACCTGCTCCGGTTCGGCGACTTCGCGGCCGCCCCCTCCCCGGCGCTGCGGGCCGCGCAGCAGCTCACGCTTGCGCTCCAGCGCCAGGGCATCGCGGTCGGCCACCCCGCCCGCACGGGCACCCATCCCGGCGCCGCGCGCACGCTCGCGGCGGAGCCGTCGCCGACGATCCACCGGCTCGTCTTCGAGATGGACCAGGTCTCCGACAACTTCTTCGCCGAGACGCTGACCAAGGATCTCGCCGTGGCAGCCGGCAAGCGCGGCAGCACGAAGGCCGGCACGACGATCACCCACCGCTACGTCCACAACCTCGGCGTCGACCTGGCCGGAGCCCGGATCTGGGACGGCTCGGGGCTCTCGAAGGGCGACCGGCTGTCGGCCCGCCAGGTCCTCGGCGTCCTGCGCCGCGCCGGGGCCGAGCAATACGGCTGGTTCTACCGCCACGCTCTGCCGCTGGCCGGCGTGAGCGGCACGCTCACCGACCGCATGCGCTCGGGCCCGGCGTTCCGAAACGCGCTCGCGAAGACCGGCACGCTGGACGGCGCCTCCGCCCTCTCCGGCTTCGTCACGGCCCGCAACGGCCACCATCTGGCCTTCTCGATCGTGATGAACCGGCGCCACATCAACATTCCCGCCGCCCACCGGCTGCAGGACCGGATCGTGCAGCTGCTCGCCGCCTCGGCGCCCTGAGATAGATGATTGACTCCACGCCTCTGCGCGCCTGGACGTCCGGCTGTGACGGGTGTTCGGGTCGCTGGCGGGGCTGCGGCTGCGAACCGTCGCATCGCTACGTCCTCGGTCGCGCCCATACGACCAGGTATGAACGCTCCCTGCGTCCTTGCGCTGCTCGGTTCGCAACCGCCCAGGACCCACAGGGCGTGGAATCAATCATCTAGCCCGACGATGCGACCAGGTCGGCCAGCTCGGCCTCGGTGAGCACCGGCACGCCGAGCTCCTCCGCCTTGGCCCGCTTCGACCCGCCCCCGGCGCCCGCGAGCAGGTAGTCGGTGCTCTTCGAGACGCTGTTGGTCACCTTCGCGCCCAGACCGGTCAGATGCTCGGCGATTCCGTCGCGGGAGAAGCCCTCCAGCGTCCCCGTGACGACGAACGTCTTCCCGGCCAGCGGCCCGGCCGGCGCCTGCGCCCGCCTCGGTCCCGTCATCGTCAGGCCGGCCTCGGTCAGCGCGTCGACGACCGCCGCATGCTCCTCGTCCACGAACCAGCCCGCGACCTGCTCGGCGATCACGGGGCCGACGCCCTCGACACCGGCGATCTCCTCGGCGCTGGCGGACCGCAGCGCCTCCATCGAGCCGAACCCGTCTGCCAGCGCCTGGGCGGTGACCGACCCGACGTGCGGGATGCCGAGGGCGAAGAGCACCCGCCCGAACGGCTGCCGCTTCGACGTCTCGATGGCCTCGATCGCCTTCTCCGCGGAGCGCTCCTGGAAGCCGTCCAGGGCGAGCAGATCGGCGGTCGTCAGCTTGTAGAAGTCCTGCGGCTGGGCGACCAGGCCGACCTCCATCAGCTTGCGCACGAGCTTCTCGCCGACACCGTCGACGTCCATCGCGCCGCGCGAGACGAAGTGGCGCAGGCCCTCGTAGCCGCGCGACGGGCAGGCCCGGTTCGAGCAGTAATGGCGGGCCTCGCCCTCGGCCCGCACGACCGGGTGGTCGCACACGGGGCAGCGCTCGGGCATCGACCAGGGCTTGCCACGCGTGCCGGGCTGCTCGGGCGCCGGGCCGACCACCTGGGGGATCACGTCGCCGGCCCGCTGGATGATCACGCGGTCGCCTTCGCGGATGTCCTTGCGGTTGATGTCGTCCTCGTTGTGCAGCGTCGCCATCGACACCGTCACGCCGCCGACGTTCACCGGCTCGAGGACCGCGTAGGGGTTCATCGCGCCGGTGCGGCCGACGTTCAGCCCGATCCGTTCGAGCGTCGTCAGCGCGGTCGTCGGCGGGAACTTGTAGGCGACCGCCCAGCGCGGGTCGCGGCCCACCGAGCCGAGCCGGCGCTGCTGCGCGAACGACGACACCTTGACGACGGCGCCGTCGACGTCGAAGGGCAGCTCGGCCCGGCGCGCCTCCCACTCGTGACACGAGGCCAGCGCCTCGGCCGGATCGTCGTGCAGGCGCACGTCGGGGCTGACCGGGAAGTGGTGCTCGCGCAGCCAGGCCAGCGCGTCCCAGTGCGACTCGAGCTCGAGCCCGTCGCTCGTGCCGATCGAGTACGCCCAGAGGGCCAGCGGCCGCTTGGCCGTCACCGCCGGGTCCTTCTGCCGCAGCGACCCCGCCGCCGAGTTGCGCGGGTTCATGAACGGCTTCGCCCCCGCCGCGATCTGCTCCTCGTTCACCCGGGCGAACCCCTGCAGCGGCAGGTACACCTCGCCGCGCACCTCGACCAGCTCGGGCAGCGGGCCGGCGTCGTCGGGCAGCGAGAGCGGGATCGAGCGCACGGTGCGCAGGTTGGCGGTGACGTCCTCGCCGATCACGCCGTCGCCGCGGGTGGCGCCGCGGGCGAAGCCGCCGCGCTCGTAGAGCAGCGAGATGGCAAGGCCGTCGATCTTGGGCTCGGTGACGAGCTGGAACGGCTCGCCGTCGAGCAGGCGGCGGACACGCTCGACCCACGCCCAGAACTCGTCGTCGGTGCGCGCGTTCGCGAGCGAGAGCATCGGCTGCAGATGCTCGACCTGGGCGAACTGGCTCGCTGGCGGGCCGCCCACGCGCTGCGTGGGGGAGTCCGGCGTGACGAGGTCGGGATGCTCGGCCTCGATCGCCTGCAGCTCGCGCACCCAGCCGTCGTACTCACCGTCCGAGACGGTCGGCGCGTCGAGCACGTGGTAGCGGTGGTTGGCGTCGGTGATCAGCCTGCGCAGCTCGGCCGCGCGGGCCTCGGGCTTCACCATGCCAGCGCCTCCTCGGGCCTGGCCAGCTCGCGGTCGGGCCGCTCGGCGCGCAGCACCGCCGCCGGGAAGGCGCCCCAGAGCGCGGCGGCCGTATGCACGCCCGCGGCCCGGCCGGCGCGGACGTCGTACGGGGAGTCGCCGACGTACGCCGTCGTCTCCGGGTCGGCGCCGAGCAGCTCGAGGCCGCGCAGCACCGGCGCCGGGTCGGGCTTGTGCCGGTCGGTGTCCTCGCAGGTCACGATCGCGTCGAACTCGCCCAGCGGGACGAGGGCCATGCCCGCATCGACGGCGGGGCGCATCTTCGACGTGACGATGCCGACCCGGGCGCGGCGGCCGCGCAGCCCGGCCAGCATCTCGGCGACACCGGGATAGGGCCGCAGCAGGTCGGCGTGGCGGCGCATGTTGTGCTCCCGGTAGACGGCGACGAGGTCGTCGGCCCGCTCGGCGTCGAGCTCGCGCATGTGCTCCTCCAGCGGCCTACCGACCCTCGCCCGCAGCACCGCGTCGGGGACGACCCGGCCGAGCACCGTGCGCGTCGTGTGCCGGAGCGAGTCCATGATCAGCTCTACGGAATCCACGAGCGTGCCGTCGAAGTCGAACAACCATGCCGCCGGGGCGTCTCCGGACTTCGTGACGCGAGTCACACCGGAGAAACCAATCTTTGGGTGGGAGCGTACAACGGCACATGAGAAGCCTACGCCTTGCGGCCGCCGCGGCCGCCCTCACCCTCGCCCTGGCCGCCTGCGGCAGCGCGTCCTCCTCCGGCACCTCGTCGGGTCCGACGGCGGCGGCGGGCGGAGGCGGCGGCGGGTCCACCTCGACACCCGTTGTGGTGTCCGGGAAGAAGATCGACGTCACGGAGAAGGATTTCTCGATCACGGTCGCAGGTGGGTCGACGGTGAAGCCGGGCACGTACACCTTCGTGGTCGTCAACAAGGGCCCGTCGAGCCACGACCTGGCCATCAACGGCCCCGGCGTCGCGGACAAGGCCACGCCGATCTCCGGCCCGGGCACGCAGACGCTGACCGTGACGCTCAAGAAGGGCACCTACGACCTGTTCTGCTCCGTCCCCGGCCACAAGGCGCTGGGCATGGACACGAAGCTCCAGGTCGGTTCGGGCGGCTCGGGGACGGCCGCGGCGTCGTCGACCACGTCGACGTCGTCCGGCGGCGGCTCGACCAGCAGCGGCGGCAGCTGGAGCTGATCGAACGCCTCGGCCGATCGGCCGCCGCAAGCCGGGCGCAAGCCGGTGGATGAGCGCGGAACCCTGCCACTGCCGCTCTTCGCCGGCTTCGCCCTCGGCTGCGTCGGCGGGCCGCTCGCGCTGGCGGCGCTCTACCTGCCGGACGCGGTCGGCAACCGGGCGATCCCGGCCATGGGCCTCACCGTCGCTGCCGGGGCGGGCCTGTTCGCGTTTCCGCTCCTGATCTGGTGGCGCTACTCGGGCGAGATCGCCTCGTCGGGCGGCCTGTCCGCGTTCGTCGAGCGCGCCGCCGGCCGCCGGACCGCGCTCGTCCACGGCGCGATCTGGACGTTCAGCTACTTCCTGTACCTGCCGTTCACGGTCACCTACCTCGTCTACGACCAGCTTCCGGAATCGTTTCCGGGGATCGCACCGCACCGAACGGCGCTGCAGATCGCCCTCCCGGTCGCGATCGCCGCCGCCATCCTGCTGGCCGAGCGGCTCGTGTTCGTCCTCGTCGCGATCGTCGCAGTCGTCCAGTCCGGACTCACGCTCGTGCTCGCCGGGGTCGTCGCACGTCACGCAGGCGTCCACCAGGCGGCCTTCCACGTCCACGCCCACCCGCCGTCCGTGCTACGGGGGGCCGGCAACGTCGCGCTGCTCTTCATCTGCGCCAGCCTGCCCCTGTACCTGGGCGCGGAGGTGGCC
>Ga0105240_10003693_pt1 | contig 23672 bp, 17 predicted proteins | sample KBSC54metaG_FD_80426 | JGI IMG/M metagenome (GOLD analysis project Ga0105240, IMG submission 80426) | Corn rhizosphere microbial communities from Kellogg Biological Station, Michigan, USA - KBS C5-4 metaG | ecosystem: Host-associated > Plants > Roots > Rhizosphere > Soil | place: Michigan, USA...
ACACCACGCTTCTGGTGCACTTTGAGGTCGGGACGCGGCGGGTCAAACTCGTGCGGGGACAGGCCTATTTCGAGGTCGCACATGATGCGGCAAGACCCTTCATAGTCGAGAATGACGGTCGCACGGTCACGGCAACCGGCACCCGGTTCGACGTCCAGACGGTGAACGAGAGCATGCGCGTGATCCTTTTCGAAGGACGCGTGCGCGTCGTGGCCCCGGTCTCTGGCATGCCGAAGGCGATCAATCTTCAAGCGGGAGAGCAACTCGTTGCCGACCGGGCCGGCATAAATGTCGCAGCGGCAGATGTCGCCAGTGCGACGGACTGGCGGAACGGGCTGGTCTCCTTTCACGACACACCCCTCTCGCAAGCCGTGCTGGAGCTCAATCGCTACGCCACAGGCAAGCATCTGCTGATCCGGGACCGCACGGTCGCCGCGATACGTATCAGCGGCTCTTTCCACACCGATGATCTGCCGCGGTTCGCGCGAACGATCGCGGAGATTTATCCCGTTCGCATCCTCGAGAGCGCGAGCACGATAGAGTTGATTCCCAGGCATCGGGCGTACCGCTGAGCCGTCGGCGAGCGCCGCATGAAGCCGGCGCTGTGCAGACAACTCGCATCCGAAAGCGTAAAGGAACTGACGCGCGGGGGGTTCCGATGCGGGCACGGAGAGATTTCGCAAGGCGTGCCATCGTCGCATTTTGCTGCTGGCTGTGGCTAGCCGCACCGGCTTGCGCGCAACAATCAGTACCGACCGACATCCGCATTCACGCCGGTCCGCTTTCGGCTGCCCTGTCCGAATTGGCACAAACGCAGCGGCTCGATCTTATTTTCGACGAACGGCTTCTCGCCAACCGGACCACCGTCGCGATTCGCGGCCGCATGACGATCGACGAAGCACTAAGCCGTCTCCTCGCGGGAACTGGAATGAGCTACCGCCGCTCTTTCGATAACGTCATCCTGATCGCCGCTCAGCGCCCTTCCGTGACGGCGCCCGAAGACAAAGCAGTAGCCGAAATCTTGGTGGTCGGACGTCTGACCCAAAATGCGGACATCAAGCGTACCGAGAATGATATCCAGCCTTATCGTGTCGTCAGTCAGCGTGACGTTGCAGAAGCGCACCGGGACAACATCGACGACGTGCTGCGCGCTCGAGAGAGCCAGAACGCGCAGATTATCTCCGCCAGCCAGAATCCCTTCGGCCGATCCGGTTCCAATCAATCCGAGATCGATCTGCGTGGCCTTGGATCGCAACAGACGCTGGTACTGATAGACGGCAGGCGCATGCCGTCTATCCCGAACTCCGTCCAACAATTGCTGCAGCCCGATCTGAACGCCGTACCGCTCGGCGCGGTCGAGCGGATCGAGACACTGTCATCGACAGCGGGTGGCATTTACGGTCCGGGCGCGACTGGCGGCGTCATCAATGTCGTTCTTCGCCGCGCCTATCGTGGCGCCGAACTCAACCTCGTCGGCGGCATCGCCGAGCGCGGCGACGCTAAGAGACTCCGCATCGAGGGCCGCCTCGGCTTTACGCCGGACGGGGGACGCACCGACATCATGCTCTTCGCCAGCCGGGCGATCTCCGGGCCAATCCATGATGGCGATCGTGACTTCGCCGAGCGCGCCGCCCTCCAGGCGCTCGGCAATTCGCCATTGGCCTACCTCGCACGCTATCCGGCAGGCCAGGGCATCAACGTGTTCAGCACAAGCGGCGATCTCAAGCTCGATCCGGCACTGGGCGGCACCTCGCTCGGGTCGCCGGTCACCTGGTTGCCGCTTGGCGTCGGCGCCACGACGCCGGGCGACCTCACGCGGCTCAGCGCGAACGCGGGCCATATCGCGACGGCGCTTCCCGACGACAGGAGCGGCGCGCAGGGGGATCTCTTGACCAGGCCAACCCTGACGTCCGCCCTGGTGAACGTCCGGCACCATTTCGGCGCAGGGATCGACGGATATGTGGATGGAATATACCTTCGTAATGCCAGCGACACGGTCGGTCGTGTCGCGCGGGGCTATGTACCTCTCGACGCGAACGCGCCGGGCAACCCGTTTTCGCAGCCCATAATTCTCACCTACCCGTTGCCGGTGTCAGTGCCTCCGTCGCACACCAACATCACCGAATTCCGCATCACCGCCGGAGTGATCGTCCCACTGTTTAACGATTGGCGTGCGAACCTCGACTATAGCTATGGCGAGACGCATCTGGACTTCCGCTCCAACACCGTCGTGCCGACGAGCGACTTTTACAGTGCCATCGGCACGGGTGCCGCCGGGCCGGGCGGAAAGCCGGCGCTTGACCCGCTTGGTGATTGGCACGGCTTCCTTCAGGCTATCCCACAATATCTGACCACGAGCAGTCTCGGTATCCGGCGTTACGATCGACTTTCGGATGGGGCGCTTCGTGTTTCAGGCTCGCTCATCCAGCTTCCCGGTGGACGAATGACGCTGACCGCGCTGGCTGGCTCTCGATATGAATCCGTCCCGGGATCGAACCTCGAATTTGGAACGGGTTCGGGGGCGTCGCTCGGCATTCCTGCACCGAAGTTCGCGCTGCTGGACCGCTATGCCTATGCCGAAATCCGGTCGCCGCTCTTGCCGATGAATTCTGGACTTGTTCCATTGCGCGGCTTGGAATTGCAGATCGCCACGCGGTTTGACTCACAAACGACGCGGGTGCCTGCGGCGGGTACGACCTTCGACCAGAACACCAACGACAGCTTTTCCCTCAGGCGAAACGCAGTGCTTTTCACGGCAGGTCTGCGGGTATTTCCAGAGCCCTGGCTGATGATGCGCGGAAGTGTCGCTACCGGCCAGCTTCCACCCGGCATAGATCAAATCGGTTACACTCGGGGCACGGCGGATTTTGATATCGGGGTCGACGATCCCAAACGTGGCGGGCGTGGGATCGGGACGGAAGGCGCCGTGACGCTCCTTGCGGGCGGCTCACCAGACCTACGCGCTGAACGCGCCCGCAGTATTTCGTTTGGCATGGTGATCAACCCGACCGGCAAGGGCCCCCGCCTCGCGATCGACTTCACGCAGATCAACAAATGGGACGAGATCTCCTCGGTCTATTCCAGCAACCAGCCCTACTTCATCGCGCATGAGGCCATGTATCCGACCCGCGTGCTGAGAGCCCCGCTGACGTCCGCCGATGCGGCAATAGGATTTACAGCTGGGCGCGTGATCGAGATCGACACACGGTCGTTCAACAGCGGCCGGACCGTCGTCCGGGCCATCGATGCGCAATTCAACTGGCAATTGCCGGTAGGAGCGAGCAGCACGATCGCCGCGAACGCCCAATTGACCTGGGAACCGGTCCTGCGGCGACGAAAGGCGCCCGATCTCGCCGCAGTCAATCTCGTCGATTATATGGACGGCCCGCTCGAATGGCGCGGCAACTTCGGCATCGGCTGGCAACGCGACTCGCTCTCGATCGGGCTTAATGGCCAATATTTTGGAAGCTATCGCGTTGCGAATTCGTCGTTCAACGTGACCGCCAACAATAGCAAGGTAGTGGCGTATCAAGGCTCGGCGACGATACCTGCGCAGCTCTATCTGGATCTCGACGTTCGATGGCGCTTCTCCGTCGCCGGACGGGCTGGACCTTTTAGGTCGGGCGAGGTCGCGTTGGGGGTGATGAATCTCGCCGATCACATGCCACCGATCGTCGCCGATCCCGATGGCGTCGGGTACAGCACTTATGGCGATCCACGGGGGCGACGGTTCGAGCTGTCGATTTCAGCCCGATATTGAGCGATATCCACGTCGCTTTCCGGATGCCGAACCTATGGACATTGACCATCCGTCGAGCGCTTCGAACCGGACGGTCGGCTCTCGGGCAAGTCAATCGACTTCGGGAATGGCCGAAATTGGCGCGCTCATGCCCGTCGGCTTCAGATCGCCAAACTGGCAGGCGCGAAATCACCATGCGTCTACAGCAAAGAGATCAATGACAATTTGCTCTCAGGCGGGTGCGCACCCGGCTGATCTGCATGAGTCGCGACCAAGACGAGAAAATTCCAGAACCAAAATGTCACTGATTACTTGTATTCACATCCTGGCCCTTACACCGAAGAAGAATGCCCGGCCTGTATATTCATAGAAGGCAGGTACATTCTTATACGTTGAGTAGCGTTTGATGGCCGATCCGAGAAGGTTCGAAGCTTGCGTATAGACGGTGATTTGTGGGAGAATGTCATAGGATATACTGGCGTCAAGCTCGTGATAGGGAGCCTGCTTAATAGCCAGCGAGTCGATATAGCTATATTGCGACGACGTGAATTTCGACTGAAATTGATAAGAGACTGAGGCATCGATGCCGTGCTTCTCGTAGAATATCTTGGCGTTCGCCGAAAATGGCACGGCATCTTGCAATGCGGTGGTTGGCCGACCTTCCCGCTTCGCACGCGAGCGATTGTAGGTGGCATTGGCCTGGAAGCCGAAGCCGTTGTCGAGAAAATACTGGCCGCCGACCTCGACGCCGTACACGTTCGCGCTGTCGCCGTTGACATAGGTCAGCTCGGTGAACGGGAAGCTGGCCGGCGCGCCAGGCACCTGGTTCGTCGGCACCAGATTGAAAGGCACCGCCCTGGTGGTCACGAAATTCTTCAGATGCTTGTAGAAGGCCGCTGCCGTGAGTGCCAGCTTGGTGGTCGGATAATATTCGAGCGAGATGTCCGCCTGGTTCGCCGAGACCGGCTTGAGGTTCGGGTTGCCCGCATCGGTCACCACCGGCGTATTCGATTGGGCAGCCGAATAATCCTTCGCCGATGACAGCTGCCCGAAGGTCGGGCGCGAGATCGCCTGCGACGCCGCCAGGCGAACCCGCAGACCTTCGGCAATGTCATAGGAGAAGTTGGCGGACGGCAGGAGGCGCGAATAGCTGCCCCCGCCCCGGATCGGCTGGATCGGATTGAATACGACGTTCGCCGTTCCCGCGCCGACCACGACATAGCTTTGCACCGAGGCTCCGTAACCCAGTGAGCTGACGGACGTGTTCACGTAGCGCGCGCCGATGTCGGCCCTCCACCGATCGCCGCCGAGGTTGAACTGGAAGTAACCGTTCCAGGTCCGCTCGTGGATACCGTAGGACGCGAGCAGATCGGGAACGATCTGCTGCGCCGCATAGCCCGCCGGATAGGGCTCGCCCGTATTCGGGTTGATGACGTTCGGATTGTTCTCGGCCTTGGACAGCGACGCGAGGTAGGTGTCGATGTCGAAGGTCGGAAAGCTTCGCGGGAAGTTGCCCGACACATTCGGCAGGATGTTGCTGAATTGCGGCGGTAGCACCACGTTGGCGCCGATATCGGAAAAGGTGAACGGATAGCCCGCGAAATTCTCCGCGGTCGTATATTGGTTGTCGATCACGTCGACATCCTTGCGCCGATCGCTGAACGCGCCGCCGAAGCTGATCGACTTGAGCCAGCCATTGTCGGCATCATATTGGAAATCGAGCTTCGCGCCTTTGGTCTTGTCCGAGATATTCTGACCCTGGATGCCGATATAATGGGCCCGCAGATCGTCGTTGCCGGCCTGATCGAGCGTCCTGTCGGTGATCGTGCCGTCGGCATTCGGTATCGTGAGCACCATGTCGGGAAGGCCGCCATCGTGCGTCGTCACGACCGCGCGTGACCCGGGAATCCCGGCGACCACGAAACGATTCTGCCCGCCGGTATCGTCGGTGGCACGACCATAATAAGCGTCGATCCCGACCTTCAGCCGATCGACCGGTTTCCAGTCGATATGGCCACCGATCTGGTAGGTGATCGAGTTGCGCGGTTCGTCGGTCGCCAGGATGTCGATAGTCGCCGGATTCACCGTATAGTTGGTGACGACCTTGTTCTTGTCGACAGTGATGTCGTTGAGATCCCAGCGGACGCTGCCATCGTCCGCCAGCGGCGTCAGGCCGACCGATACGCGATGATTATGCTCGTGATCCTTGTAGTTGCTGTAGATGCCGTCGAGCCTGAACTCGAAATTGTCGGACGGCTTCCACTGATAGGCGGCCGAACCGCCCCAGCGCTGGCGTTTGCCGACTACATAGCCGACGCTGTAGAAATAAGGGACGATCACGCCACCGCTGGGGACTTGCACGATGCTGCGCTGGCCGCTCGCGTCGGAGGCGATGTCGAACGTGTCGGTGCTGGAATATTCGCCGAGATTGTCCGTCCGGAACTGATATTTGTTAAACGTGCCGGAGACGAGGATGCCCATCGTGTCGTTGGCGAAGGTGGTGCTGACGACCCCGGAGGCCTTGTAGCCGCCCTTGCCGGCGAATTGGTTATACTGGCCTTCCGCCGATCCCGCTGCGTGGAAACCCTTGTGATCGAACGGGCGCGCGGTGCGCAGATCGATATTGCCGCCGATGCTGCCCTCAAGCTGCGAAGCCTGCGCCGCCTTCTGGATCTCGGCACCTGAAATCACCTCCGACGGCAGCACGTCGAAGGCGAAGGAACGATCCGGCCCGTCGGTCGGAAGGATGCGGCCGTTGAGGCTGGTCAGCGCGAAATCCTCGCCCAGACCGCGCACCGTCACGCTCTTGCCTTCGCCGCGCCCGTCGCGTCCGACGGTGACGCCCGGAATGTTGGCGAGCGCCTCGGCCACATTGCGATTGGGGAACTTACCCAATTCCTCGGCGGAAATCGCATCGACGATGGTGGAGGCATCGCGCTTGGTGTCGATGGAGCGCAACAGGCTGCCGCGCACGCCGCGCACCACGATCTCGTCATGGCCGCCTTCGGTCAGGACCGACGCGGCTCCGCTCTGCCCGGGCCCGGACTGGATCACTGAGCCGGGATCGGGCTGGGCGACCTGCGATGGCTGCGCGGTATCCGGCTGTTGCCCCGCCTGATCGGCCGCGAAAGCCGCTGTGGAAGCCAGCATGGCGAGGATGCTCGCGCTCGCTCGATAGCCGGATTTCCGGAGTGTCGCTCCCATAATCTACCCCTTCCTGTCTGTGCCCGGAAAAGCAGCGTCGCCGCCATGCCAGTTTGAATCCGTCGCGTCTGATGCGCGCTTCCGCCTCGCGAAGTTTCGATCGTTATTTTGCCGCTCAAATCTGCATTCGTTTTATAGCGTATGTCAAACCGAAAAATAACGAAACATAGCAGATCGATTGAAGAGGCTCGCCCCGCCTGATATCTGAGGTTTCGTTTTCGAAGCAGGAATGGCCGAATGATCCGCGACACGAGCGAACGACGACAGCAGATCAGCACCCTCGTGAAGGAGCGCGGCAGTGTTCAGGTCGGACCGCTCGCGGAGCGTTTCGGCGTATCGATGCAGACCATTCGCAAGGATCTGCGCTTCCTCGCACTGCGCGGCGTGATGGAGCGCTCTTATGGTGGCGCGATCAGCGCCGATGCCGTCAACGTGGCCGCCGAGCCGGCCGTCGAGGTCAAGCGCTCCAGCCATGCGAGCGAAAAGGTGCGGATCGGGAAACTCGCCGCTGCGATGGTGGCGCCCGGTGAATCGATCGTACTCGATTCGGGCACGACGACGTTGCAGATCGCGCGCTTCCTTCCGGACGACGAGGACATCACCGTCCTCACCAACGACATCGACATCCTGTCCGTGCTCGCCGCGAAGGAGCGGCTCAACGTCGTGATGCTGGGCGGCGCCTTGCGCCGGAAGAACCGCGCCCTCTACGGCGCGCAGACGGTTGCGGCGCTGCAGGACCTGCGGGTCGACAAACTGTTCCTGGGCGTCGACGGCCTGGATATCGAGTGCGGGATCACCACGCACTACGAGCCCGAGGCGATGCTCAACCGCCAGATGGTCCGCGCCGCGCGCGAGGTGATTGCGGTGACCGACGGCTCCAAGTTCGGGCGTGTGTGCCTGCACCGGATCATCAACATCGAGGACATCCACCACCTCGTCACCGAAGGTTCGGTGCCGGAGGATATCCGATCGGCGTCGGATCGACTGGGCTTCCGCATCCACGACGCGTGAGCGCCGGCGGCCGCCAGGTCGCGCCCGGCAACCTGGCGGCCGCCGCCCGCCTTACTTCAGATGGAAGAAGCGGCGGGCATTGGCGTAATAGATCTTGTCGATCACCGCGCGCGGCAGCGCCAGCCCCGGCGCATCCGCCCTGATCGCATTGATATGCTGGGGCAGCGGCGTGGCGAGATAGCGCCAATCGGACCGCCAGGCGTCATCTGCTTCCTTGAGGAAATCGCCCGTGGCCGGCGGATTTTGCGCGCGGGCCTTGGGATCCGGCGGATTGTCCGTGAGGTCGGTGCCGTACATCAGCCGATCCTGGTACTTGATGAAGAAATCCCGCACCTTGGCATGATCCGCATTGGACTGGACCTGCACCTGGGTCATCCGCGCGGCGAGATCGACTACGGCATTGGGATACCGATCGAGGAAGCGGGCCAGCTCGTCGACGCTCCACTCAAGGCTCGCCATATGCGCTCCGTCGAAGGCGAGATGCGGGTGGCGCGCCACGAAGCGATCGCGCGCCGCCATCAGTTGCTCGTAGCTCGGCTCCTCCGGATGGCGGTACATATAATATTCGGGATGCTCGCTGAAATAGGATCGGTCATTATCGGTCGTCATCTGGTCGAGCGGCAGCCAGCAATTCTTGGGCTCGCCCTGGTGTGCGATCAGCGGCACCCCCTTTGCCTGGATATGCGCCATCATCGGATCGAAACGCGGATCGTCGAGGAAGACGCGCTTGCCCGCCGCATCCTTGGCGATCATGCCGATATTCTTCCACACCTTCACCGCCACCGCGCCATGCGCGAAGCCGGTATCGACTTGGCTTTCCGCCTGCGCCTTCCATCCTGGTGTCCCGAAGCCGTCCATCGAGAAAGTGGTGGCGAAGTGGAAGCGCCTGGGATCGGAAGCGCGCATCTTGTAGGCGACCACCGCCTGCGTCGCGAGCGGCGGGAAATCGGGATAGTCGACATTGATCGACAGCAGCTCGAACCCGTCCCGTGCGGCGAGCTTCAGGAAGCCCGGGTCCTCGACGTTGGCGTGGACATGTGCATCGAGCTTGGGCACCCGCGCGAAATCAACCTCGGAATAAGTCTTCGGCGCCGGCGCGGCCCCCACGAGCAGCAGGGCTGTCGTACCCAGCGCCAGAGTCCTGATGGCCTTCATCCTCACCTCCAAAGGAAACTTAACGAAACCCATTACAGGTTGCGTTTTAGATTGCGCAAAGCGGGGTGACTGTGCAAGTCTTATGACAGGGCCGGGTCGATCCGCGATCGGCAACGGTACGTTTCCGGAGAGATCCGCTTATGTCGCAGCCCCTTGTTTCCCGCCGCGCGGCGATCGCCCAGTTGATGGGCACGGGCGCCCTGCTCTCCGTGGCGCCCCCCGCGCTCGCTCGCATCGCCACCAAGGATGCGCCGACGCTCCGACTGTCGGACGGCGTGCTGACCATCGAATTTGATTCGGGGCTGCATTCGCGCCTTTCGCGTGGGAGCACGGCGCTCACCGCGATGGAGCCGGGCGAAGCGGTCCGGCTCGACGACCAGCGTATCATCGACCGCTTTCTGTTGATCGAGCAGCGTGAGGCATCCGTTTCCGGTCCGAATGACCCGGGGCGCACTTATCATCTGCGCGGCATGGCGGAGGGAAAGCTGGAGAAAAGCGTCTCCGTCACCTTCCTCGATCGCTATCCGGGCCTGGCTCTGCTCGACATCGCCTATCGCAACACCGGCCCCATCCCGCTCGCCATCGCGGGATGGCAGGCGGCGACGCATGATCTTCTGGCTCATCCGGACGGCGCCTGGAGCTTCTCGGGCGCCTCCTATCCGGATCGGCGGGATTGGGTGCAACCGGTCCTGCCCGGCTTCGGGCAGCGCAACTTCATGGGTATGAATGCCTCCGATTATGGCGGCGGCACACCGGTCGCTTCCGTCTGGCGGCGCGACGTGGGGCTCGCCGTCGGCCATGTCGATACAGTGCCGCGACTCGTCTCGCTGCCCGTCTCGGGCCAGCCAACCGGCACGCGTATCGCGATTGCCGGCGACGAGCCGGTACTGCTCGCGCCCGGCGCCACGCTGACCCTGCCGCCCATCTTCGTGATGGCGCACGAGGGCGATCATTTCCGCCCGCTCGATGCCTATCGCCGGATCATGGCCGAGCGCGGCATCGCCGCCCCGGCCATCCCCGAGCCGAGCTACGCGCCGGTGTGGTGCGCGTGGGGCTATGGCCGGCAGTTCACCGTCGAGGAAATATTCACCGCCCTACCCAAGGCCAAGGCGATCGGCCTCGAATGGGCGGTGCTGGACGACGGCTGGCAGACGTCGGAAGGCGACTGGAAGCTCAATCGCGCCAAATTCCCGCGCGGCGACGCTGACATGAAGGCCTTTGCGGACCGGATCAAGGCGGCGGGCATGCGTCCCCGGCTCTGGCTGGCACCGCTCGCCGCCGATCCGGGCACCGATGTGTTGCGCGACCACCCCGACATGCTGCTGCTCGATTCCCACGGCGCCGCGCAAAATGTCAGCTTCTGGGACGCCTTCACGCTCTGCCCGGCCTATCCGCCGGTGGTCGATTATTTCCGAGGCCACGTCCGCCGCATCCTCGGCGAATGGGGCTATGAGGGGCTGAAGCTGGACGGCCAGCACCTGAACGGCGTCGCCCCATGCTACAATCCCGCGCACAACCATGCCCGGCCCGAGGAATCTTACGAGAAGCTGCAGGATTTCTGGAAGGCACTCTACGACGAGGCGATGGCGATCAACCCGCAGGCAGTGATGGAGATCTGCCCTTGCGGCGATTCCTTCGCCTTCCACAACATCCGGGGCATGAACCACACCCCGGCGTCGGACCCGACCTCGTCCTGGCAGGTCCGCTTGAAGGGCAAGACGTTCAAGGCGATGATGGGGCCTTCGGCGCCCTTCGCCGGCGACCATGTCGAACTCAGCGACCGACACAATGATTTCGCCTCGGCCTACGGCATCGGCGGTATCCTCTCGACGAAGTTCACCTGGCCGCACGATCCGGTGAACACCGTCGATCCGCTGCCGCCCGGCGGCATCGCGCTGACGCCCGAGAGGGAAAAGCTCTGGCGCAAATGGATCGCGCTCTACCGCGCCAACATGCTGCCCAAAGGCGAGTATCTGGGCGGCCTCTACGATATCGGGTTCGACAAGCCGGAAGGTCATGCGATCCGCGCCGACAGCAAGATGCACTATGCTTTCTATGCCGACGGATGGTCCGGCCCGGTCACGCTGCGCGGCCTGCCGGAGGGCCAGCACCGGCTGACTGACAGCTTCACCGGCGCACCGCTCGGCACCGTCCGTGGACCGGTCGCCACCCTTCCCGCCCGTTTCGAGCATTTCCTGCTCGTCGAGGCCGCCCCCGTCCAGAACAAGGCCACCGCATGACCGCCCCCTCCTCTCCTGCCGGCCGCGCCTGGCTGTTCAACGCTCTGGCGACCGTCGTTCTGTGGGGCATCTGGGGCGCTTTCTCCGGCCTCTCTCCCGAGCATGGTTTCCCCGAGACCCTGGTCTATTGCGTGTGGGCGCTGACCATGATCCCGCCCGCGTTGATCGTGCTCGCGCAGGCCCGCTGGAAGTTGGACCGGGATGCCCGCGCGATCGGCTACGGCGTCGCGGTCGGTGCGCTGGGTGCCGGCGGGCAGATGGTGCTTTTCTATGCGGTGACGCGCGGACCGGCCTATCTGATCTTCCCGGTCATTTCCCTGTCCCCGGTCGTCACCATCGCCCTCTCCTTTCTGTTCATGGGGGAACGGACGGGCAAGCTCGGCGCGCTGGGCATCCTGCTGGCGCTGTTCGCGCTGCCGACCTTCGATTTCGCGCCCGGCAGCGGCGCACATGGCGGCAGCTGGCTGTGGATGGCGCTGGTCGTCATGGCCTGCTGGGGCCTGCAGGCCTATTTCATGAAGTCCGCCAACCACGTCATGTCGGCGGAAAGCATCTTCTTCTACATGACGGTGACGGGGCTCGCCCTGATCCCGGTCGCCTGGGCGATGACCGACTTCAGCCACCCGATCAACTATGGGGCGGGCGGCCCCTGGCTGGCGGCGGGACTCCAGGTCCTGAACGCGATCGGCGCGCTGACCCTGGTGTTCGCCTTCCGATACGGCAAGGCCATCATCGTAGCACCGCTGACCAATGCCGGCGCGCCGCTCGCGACCGCGATCATCTCGCTCGTCGCACTCGGCGTCATGCCCGGCTCGCTCAAGCTCGTCGGCATCGGCCTCGCGCTCGCGGCTTCCTTGCTCCTCGCGATCGAGCCCGACGGAGCTGATGCCGAAGCCGATGCGAACCCGATCACGGGCGAACAAGCCGCGATTATCTAGTTTCGTTTTGTTTCTCTTTATTGCGATAGAATGGTACTCCTGCTAGGCTTGGCTCGAAAGGAGCCGTCAATGACCCTGATTCGAAACCTGATCGATCGCCACAAAAGCGGCGAGGCGATCGGCGTGACTTCGGTCTGCTCGGCGCACCCTCTGGTGATCGAGGCCACCTTCGCCCATGCGCTGCGAACCGACGCGCCGGTAGTGCTGATCGAGGCGACCTCGAACCAGGTGAACCAGGATGGCGGTTATACCGGCATGGTGCCCGCCGACTTCCGTTCCTTTGTGGAAGGGATTGCCGCCGGTGCCGGTTTCCCGCTCGATCGGCTTGTGCTCGGCGGCGACCATCTCGGCCCCAATGCCTGGACCGCGCTGCCCGCCGACAAGGCGATGGCGAAGGCGGAGATCATGGTCGCCGACTATGTTCGCGCCGGTTTCCGCAAGATCCATCTCGATTGCTCGATGAGCTGCGCGGACGATCTCGTGCCGCTTCCCGAACGCACGATCGCCGAGCGCGCCGCGCGCCTCTGTCGCGCGGCGGAAGATGCTTATCGGGGTGATCCGGCGGATGCGCCCGTCTACGTGATCGGCACGGAGGTGCCCGTTCCTGGCGGTGCGGCGGAGGATCTCGAAACTCTGGCCGTCACCACGCGCGAGGCGGCGCTGACGACGCTCGACATGCATCGCACGCTGTTCCGCGAATCCGGCCTGGAAGATGCCTGGGAGCGCGTGATCGCCACCGTCGTACAGCCCGGCGTCGAGTTCGATCACATGAAGGTGGTCGATTACCGGCCGGAGGCCGCGACCGCGCTCAGCGCCGCGATCGTGCCCGTCGAGCATATCGTGTTCGAGGCGCATTCGACCGATTACCAGACCGCTCCGGCCCTCGCGGCTTTGGTGCGCGATCATTTCGCCATCCTCAAGGTCGGCCCTGGCGTTACCTTCGCGCTGCGCGAGGCGCTGTGGGCGCTCGATGCCATCGAACGCGAGACGGTAAAGGCGCCTAGGCGTGCAAACCTGCGCGATGTCGCCATCGCCCGCATGAAGGCCGAACCGGGCAACTGGCAGCGTTATTATCACGAGACCGACGCCGCGCTGGATCTGCAGCTGCAATTCAGCCTGAGCGACCGCATCCGATATTATTGGCCGGATGCGGAGATCGCCGCAGTGCAGGCACGCCTATTCGCCAACCTGCGCGATCAGCCCGCGCCGTTGCCGCTGCTCAGCCAGTATCTGCCAGTCGCCTATGCCGCCGTCCGCGCCGGCCACGCGACACTCGACCCCAAAGATTTGGTCGTGGCGCATATCGGCGCGACGCTGGATGCCTATCATGGAGCCTGCCACCCCCATGCCTGAGATTTTTTCCGCCTCCGCCTCGCAGGCCGCGGGCGATACCAGCTGGACCCGACGCGAGATCCTCCAGCAACCCGACACATTGCGCGCGTCTCAAGCGATGTTGCGCGAGCATCAGTCCGCGATCGAGGCATTCCTCCGGCCTCTGCTGGGCCGCGCGGACCTGCGCGTCATCCTGACCGGCGCCGGCACCTCCGCCTTCATCGGCGAAAGCCTGGCGCCCTGGCTGTCGGCGGTGCTGGATCGCCCGGTCGAGGCGATCGCCACCACCGATATCGTGAGTGCGCCGGCGCTTCACCTGCGCGCCGATGTCCCGACCCTGCTCGTATCCTTCGGTCGCTCGGGCAGCAGCCCGGAGAGCATCGCGGCGGTCGATCTTGCCGACACCCTCGTGAGTTCCACGCACCATCTCGTCATCACCTGCAATGCGGAGGGCGAGCTTGCGCGCCGCGCGGGCGGAAGCACCCATGTCGTCGTGCTGCCCGAGGCCACCCATGATCGCGCCTTCGCGATGACCTCTAGCTTCACGGCGATGACATTCGCGGCGCTGTCGATCTTCACGGGCATCGCCGCGATGGACGGGCGTATCGACAAGATCGCCCGCGCGGTAACCGATGCCATCACCGCCGCCGATGCGCGGATGGCGGCGCTGGCGGGTCGCTGCTTCGATCGTGTCGTCTATCTCGGCAGCGGTGTCTTCAAGGGCCTCGCCCGCGAAGCGGCGCTCAAACTGATGGAATTGAGCGATGGCGCGATCGTCACCGCCTTCGACACACCGCTCGGATTCCGCCACGGGCCCAAGACGATCCTCAACGATCGCACGCTCGCCATGGTGTTCGTTTCGAACGACCCGCTGACCCGTCGCTACGATCTCGACATCATCGAGGAACTGCGGCGCGACGGGCGATCCGGAGCCGTGCTGGCCATCTCCGCCCAGCCCATCGAGTGCGAGGCGATCATGGTCTCCCATCTCGATCGCGCGGCTGACGCGGATCTGCTCTTTCCCTTCATCGTGCCGGCACAGCTGTTTGGGCTGCACAATTCTCTACGACTCGGCATCACTCCCGATACGCCGAATGCGAGCGGCACCGTGAACCGCGTCGTGCAGGGCGTGCGTATCCACGCAGTCGGCGCATGAGCCCGAAGCGTCTCTATCTGGGAGTCGACGGCGGCGGCACCAAGACCGAGTTCATCGCAATAGACGACAACCGTGCGGTGGTCGCCCGAACGACCACCGGCACGACCTACCATCCCCAGGTCGGGCTGGACGGCGCCGTCGAGCGATTGGGCCACGGCGTGGCTGCGATCTGCGAGGCGCTTTCCATCGCGCCGGGCGGCATCGATCATGCGTTCTTCGGCCTGCCCGGTTTCGGCGAGCACCGTCTTGTCGATCCGCGGCTGGACGCGGCCTGCGGCGCGATCCTCGGTCACGATCGGTATGACTGCGGGAACGACATGGTGTGCGGCTGGGCAGGCTCTCTGGCCGGCGAGGATGGCATCAACCTCGTCGCCGGCACGGGCTCGATCGGCTATGGCGAGCGCCGGGGGTTGAGCGCGCGTGTCGGCGGCTGGAGCGAGGTCTTCGGCGACGAGGGATCGGCATATTGGATCGCGATCCAAGGTCTGAATACCTTCACTCGGATGAGCGATGGACGCTTGCCAGAGGGGCCCCTCCTTTCGGCTTTCCGGCGTGCGCTCGGCCTATCGTTCGATCTCGACGTCTGCGCGATGATCATGGGCGAACGGGGCATGGGCCGAGACAGGATCGCGGAACTGGCCCAAATCGTGTCCGAAGCGGCCGAGGAGGCCGACGCCGCCGCCCTTCGGATTTTGGAACAGGCCGGCTTTGAGCTCGCGAAGATGGCGGCAACGCTCCACCGTATTCTGGGCTATGAGCGCGACGAGGCCGCCTTGCTGTCTTGGTCTGGCGGAGTTCTGACGTCTCAGCATACGGTTCGCGAGCACTTCGTGCGACATCTCGACGGGATGGGCCGCTTCCAACTGATCGAGCCTCGTCATGCCCCGGGCTTCGGCGCCGCACTGCAGGCCCAACGTCTTGCAGCCGCGCAGTGCGATGTGATGGGCGTTGCGAAATCTTGAGTCATTGCGCAGATCGCAAGGAGCGCTATCCTCATCGCCATGGGGACGATGCAAAACGAAAGAGACCTTCCAGCTGAAAAGGCGTGGGTTTTGATCGATTGTGCGCACCAAGGCGAGGTGCGCCTCGCTCATGTCGTTCCGAGCAAGGCGCCGGTTCTCGGCCGAATCTTTCGCTACGAAAGTTCGATCCCTACTTTCACGGATGTATTGCTACGTTTTCAGCAAGAGAGCCGGCTGAGCTTGCTGGATCTTGAGCCGGTGATCGCGATCGCTGGTGTTCCGAACGGCCAGTCGATGAGCATCGAGCGCTCGCGCTGGGTGATATCCCGCGCCGGCCTGTTCTCGCTTTTCGGGAGGCCACCCGAAGTCCTCAATGAAGTGGCAGCGCAGGCGTGGGCATTGCGGGGATCGCTGCAGGGCGTCATGCCCGTTCTGGGCAATGGCCAACCCGATCTCACACGTCCGGGACGCTATGTTTTCCTGACACATGAGGAAGGTCTCGGCACCGCGATCATCGACGTAGATGATCGCGGGCTTTGCACAGTGTTGGATGGGGAAGGCGGTCAGATAGATTTTCTTCCCATTGACGATGCTGAATTCGCGCTCGCTCGGTCGATCGTGAGACGAAGTGAAGCCTGTCTTTCCTGGGAGCAGGTGTTGATGGCGCGCCGCAACGCGCCTGATGCAGCATCGGCGGAAAGTAATCGACTGTTTGCTCGACTACTTGGTCGATTCGTATCCAATCAAATCTATGCGAGCGGCGCCTGGAGCAGAGCTTTCATGACCGGTCGACTTGTCCCTGCCTTGGACAAAGGCACGGACTTCCAGCAGGGTTTATCGCACCAACGTCCCTATCATCGCCTGTTGAGCGCTTCGACCGTTTGGCGCGTCACGCAAGCTGAAGCCGTGCTCAATGGTTGTGCCGCTATGCTTGCTGCTGGTTGGAATACCTGAGCGGCGCAAGCCTTGCCGATCTGCAAACGGCGGGGCGTGTTGCGCGTCGCCCAATCGGAACTGGGAAGGGCGCCAATAGAGTGACCATCGATTTGGGCTAAGATGCGGACAGTCGGCAATTAAGAAGGGCGCGAGAACGCTCGAATGTCTGGAATTGGCGCGCTTCCGTCGGACAGAACCGCCCTCAAAATACCCTAGGAAAGCTACTTCTTTTGATTTTCAGCTCAAATTAGATAGATTAGTAATTTCATTATTTGCCTTATCGCAGATTGAGGCAAGTCTCATAAAAGTGTAATTATGCATTGTTACTATTAACTGCAGTGCTCGATCAAGAACTTTTTCCTCCTTTCGGCGATCGGGCATAGGCCGGAGAGCTACAGCGAGCCTCAAAGTATGCTGCTGCTGGAGCGCGGCATAGATTGGGCCATGGGCAAAGGCGCAACCTCGTGCATCAACGGTCGCGAGCAATCGCAGAAATAGCCGGGCGATTAACACTGGCCGCCGTCAAATTGGACCTATCGCTTCGATTTCACGGGCCACCTTGCGCAAAGCCGGCAAGAAGCGCGTCCGTATTCTGGAACGGAGACTCTCGCGCCTTGGGTTCCGATGTTGATGGCGGCGACGATCTGACCCTGCGACCTGAGCGGCACCGCAATCGAGCGCAGACCCGGTTCGAGCTCCTGGTCGACAATGGCGAACCCCTTTTCCGCCACACGTTCGATGACCTCCAAGAGCGTTGTCGCTTCGATTTGGGTTTTTTCGGTTCGAGCGATGAGAGAGGTGCGGCGGAGGTAGGATTGCCGTTCTTCACGGCCCCGTCCTGCGAGCCGGACAGGGCCCATCGAAGAGCAGAAGAGCGGGACCCGGCAGCCCACGCGTCATCCGATCGACAAGATCCGAGAGACCTCGGACCGGGTCACATAGGTGACCTCGTCCTCCTCGACGACGCCGACGGAACAGGATTCATCTAGGTCATGACGCACGCGGTCGAGCAACGGCTGCGCGCGCATCGCCACGTTTCTTCACCAAGAATCTGTGCCAGGCGCACCGCGCTTATCGCGCGTCGCAGCGGCGGTCCGCTCGAACCTGATCAGGCAAGTCGGGATCGATCTATCGCGCCAATTTCGGTGCACGCGGTCAAGGCCATCGCGACGCGCATCTCGGCCTCGACGAGACGCAGAACATGGGCGACGCCCGCCTGGCCAGCTGCGGCGAGTGCATAGACCCATGCGCGGCCGAGCAGCACGGCATCGGCGCCGAGGGCCAGCATTCGCACAACATCGAGGCCCGATCGGATACCGCCATCGGCGAGGATCGTCAGGCGGTCACCCACCGCGTCTGCGATTGGCGGCAGCGCGTTGGCGCTGGACAGCACACCGTCGAGCTGCCGACCGCCATGATTGGAGACGACAACTCCGTCGGCACCGATATCGGCTGCGGCACGCGCATCCTCGGCATCGAGGATGCCTTTGATAATCAGGGGTCCGTCCCAGATCTCCCGGATGAAATCGAGATCGCGCCAAGACACGGCCGGGTCGAAGTTGTTGCGCATCCAGGCGAAGAAATCCTCGAGGCCGGTATTCTTGCCGAGCACCGGCGCGACATTTCCCAGCTGGTGCGGCCGGCCATTGATGCCGACATCCCATGCCCAGCCCGGATGCCACGCACCCTGCCAGGCACGCCGCAGGGCGCCGCCAAGACCGGAAGCGCCGGCAAGACCCGAATGATAGTCCCGGTAACGCGACCCCGGCACCGGCATGTCGACAGTGAAGACCAAGGCGGAGCAACCGAGTGCTTTCGCTTTCTCGAGGAGCAGGCGCATGAAGCCACGATCACGGATCATGTAGAGCTGGAACCAGAAAGGCTTGCTCGTCCTTGCCGCCACTTCGTCGAGCGGGCAGGCCGAGACGGTCGAAAGGCAAAAAGGCACGCCCGCTGCCTCGGCCGCGCGCGCCGCCTGCACCTCGCCGCGCCGCGCGTTCATTCCTGCGAGCCCAATGGGCGCGAGGCCTACCGGCAGTGCTAGTTTCTGACCGAAGATCGTGGTGGTCAGATCGATCGAGGAAACGTCGTTGAGCACGCGTTGCCGCAGCGCGATCGCCTCCAGATCGGCGACGTTCCGCTTGAGCGTCACCTCGTCATAGGAACCGCCGTCAATATATTCGAACAGGAAGGGCGGCAGGCGGCGGCGCGCCAGTTCGCGATAGTCGAGCGCGGACGCCGCTTTTCGGATCCTCGCCATCACTGCAGATTCACGAAGGCGCCGCCATCGACCAGCAGCGCCGCGCCGGTGACGTAGCGGGCCATATCGGAGGCGAGAAAGACGATTGGCCCTGCAAGGTCGTCGGGCTGACCGAGGCGTCCGAGCGGGATGCGTGCCTCCATGCGTGCGCGCTTGTCCATGTCGGCGAGATCGTCCTTGTTAATGTCGGTAAGGATCGTGCCGGGAAGCACCGAATTACAGCGTATGCCGTACCGGCCGAGTGCGATCGCCGTCGATTGCATCAGCGAATGCACACCGGCCTTTGTAGGCGTGTAGTGCGTTTGCATCTCGCCCCCGACCAGCGCCGAGATCGAGGAAACGGCGACGATAGCCCCGCCCTCGCCCTGCTCGACCATCTGTTTGGCGACAGCCTGAACCATGTAGAAGGCTCCGTGGAGATTGACGCCCATTGTGCGTTCAAAGGTCTCGGCTGGCATGTCGAGAAAACTGTGGAACGGGCAGATGCCGGCGTTGGAGACAAGTATGTCAATGCGGCCGAACGCCTCGACTGCTCTTCCGATAAAATCAGTCGCGGTGGCTGCATCGGCAACGTCACCCGGACAGGCGATCGCGCGGCGCCCTAGTGCCTCGATCTCAATCACCGCACTCGCGGCACCCTCTTCGTGCCCGAGATAATTGATCGCGACGTCGGCCCCCTGACGGGCCGCTTCGATTGCAGTTGCCCGCCCGATCCCTGCCGATCCACCCGTGACGAGCAGCACCTTACCTTGAAGTAGCATCAATCCTCCTGCTCGGGAGTCCAGCCCATGCTCATTGCGATGACATCGGCAGTCGACCGTACCTCATGGGCCAAATCGGCCATGCGTGCGTCGTCCATATATTGCGCGGCACCGGATACGCTGATCGCACCGCAGATCGCGCCTCCGGCAGCACGGATCGGCGCGGCGACACAGCGGATTCTATCCTCGTTCTCTTCGAGGTCGAATGCGTGGCCCGCAGCCGCATAGCCTGCCATTCTCCGCAGCCATGTATCGGCATCACCGGAGGGCTGCTCCTCGCTGAGTCGGGCTCGCCAGATATCTTGACCCTCATCGAGAAGCAGCGCCTTGCCTAGGCCGGTCGTTGTCAGGGGCTGACGGTCGCCGACCCGTGAACTGATTTCGATACGCCGGTTGCCGGGGATCTTGTCCAAGTAGAGCGCCTCGTCTGCTGACAAAATGCCAAGATGCACCGTGTCGCCGGAACTTTGGGCCAAAGCTTCAAGGTGCGGACGAGCCACCTGGATCAGGTCGAACTGCTTTTGCGCGCGTGATCCCAGATCGAGCAACTTCGGGCCAAGCCGATAGCCGCCCCGGGAGACGATGGAGAGATAGCCTCGGTCGACCAGCGACGAAGCCAGCCGGTGGGCCGTGCTCTTGGTCAAACCCAACTCGTTTGCGAGCGAGAGCAGCGACACGGGGGCTCTCGATACAGCTTCGATGATGTCGAGCCCTCGTAAAAGGGTCTGGCTGCCGCCCTTGTCCGCCACGTTTCCATCCACCGAGTTGACCTGTCGCCGACATTCCTTTACCTGTCTCATTTATTGATGTCTAGTCCCATATAACGGGACTAAGCCAAAGAGTGGATCATGCCCCTTCCGAAGATCAAGCATGTGCGCGCATTCGTTGTTCGTGGCGGAGGCGCTGACTATCATGATCAAGGTGCTGGCCACTGGATCGACGATCACATAGCGACTCCGATGTCGCGCTACCCAGAATATCGGCAGTCTCGGCAGAGTTTCGGCATCAACGTGCTCGGCACCTTGGTCGTGGAGATCGAGGCGGACGACGGTACGATCGGCTTCGCGGTAACGACCGGCGGCGAGCCCGCCTGCTACATCGTCGAGAAGCATCTCGCCCGCTTCCTCGAAGGCCGCGACCCGGCCGATTACGAGAAGATCTGGGACCAGATGTATTTCTCGACCCAATATTATGGTCGCAAGGGGCTGGTGATCAACGCCATCTCGGGCGTCGACCTTGCGCTCTGGGATCTGCTCGGCAAGCTCCGGCACGAGCCTGTCTACAAGCTGCTCGGCGGCAATGTGCGCGACGAACTGCAATTCTACGCGACCGGTGCACGGCCCGATCTCGCCAAGGAGATGGGCTTCATCGGCGGCAAGCTGCCGCTCCATCACGGCCCCGCCGAGGGAATGGAGGGCCTGCACAAGAATATAGCCGAGCTAGCCGAGATGCGCGCGCGCTGCGGCGACGACTTCTGGCTGATGCTCGATTGCTGGATGAGCCTCGATCTCGAATACGCCACACGTCTCGCACACCGTGCATGGGATGAATGCGGTCTCAAGTGGATCGAGGAAGCCCTCAGCCCCGACGACTATTGGGGCTATTCCGCGCTATAGAAGAACTCACCCAAGGGCCTGCTCGTCACCACCGGCGAGCATGAGGCGACCCGCTGGGGCTTCCGCATGTTGATGGACATGGAATGCTGCGACATCATCCAACCCGACGTCGGCTGGTGCGGCGGCGTCACCGAACTGATCAAGATCGCCAATTACGCCGATGCCAAAGGCGTGATGATGGTCCCCCACGGATCGTCGGTCTATTCGTATCACTTCGTCATCACCCGGCATAACTCGCCCTTCGCCGAATTCCTGATGATGCATCCGGGGCCGACCGAGGTGGTGCCGATGTTCGCGCCGCAGCTGCTCGGTGAGCCGGTGCCGGTCAATGGCCGGATCATGGTCACAGCGCTCGATAAGCCGGGCTTCGGCGTCGAGCTCAATAGCGACATCCCGCTCCATCGCCCCTACACCCATTGAGGATAATCCCATGAAGCTCTGCCGCTACGGCCCGCGCGGATCCGAGAAGCCCGGCATCGTCGATGCCGACGGACGCATCCACGACCTCTCGGGCATCGTCGAGGACATCACGCCCGCCACGATCGCGAGCGCGCTTGCGGCCGATGTGGCATCCCTGCCCGTCGTCGAAGGCTCACCCCGCTACGGTGTGCCGATGAAGGGCATCGGCAAGATCGTTGCGATCGGCCTCAATTACGAGGACCACGCGATCGAATCGAACCTGCCGATCCCGACGGAACCGGTTGTGTTCATGAAGGCGCTCTCCAGCCTCACCGGTCCGAACGACGAGGTGATGCTGCCGAAGGATTCGACCCATTCGGACTGGGAGGTCGAGCTCGGCCTGATCATTGGCAAGACATGCCGCTATGTCGCCGAAGCGGACGCGCTCGATCATGTGGCCGGCTACGTGCTCGCCAACGACGTCTCCGAGCGCTTCAATCAGAAGCAGCGTGGCAGCCAGTGGAGCAAGGGCAAAGGCCACGATACCTTCTGTCCGGTCGGACCGTGGCTGGTGACCCCCGACGAGGTGGGTGATCCGCAGGACCTCGCCATGAGCCTCGACGTCAACGGCCAGCGCATGCAGACCGGCAATACGAAGACGATGATCTTCTCGGTGAAGCAGATCATTGCCTATCTCAGCCAGTACGTAACGCTCTTTCCCGGGGACCTGATCATCACCGGCACCCCGCCCGGCGTCGGTGAGGGCAAGAAGCCCGAAGCCATCTTCCTGAAGGCCGGTGACGAGATGACATTGTCGATCGCCGGGCTCGGTACCCAGTCTCAGAAAGTAGCGTCTTGGCGGCAGCTCGGCGACGAGGTGCTGGCATGAGCGTCTTCCCGGGCCGCTATGCGGGTCGTGCCGCCGTCATAACCGGTGGCGCGTCGGGTTTGGGCAAGCAGGTCGCGAAACGGATCGTCGCCGAAGGCGGGGTCGTTGTCCTGTGGGACCTGAACAACGATATCCTTGCCGCCGCTATGGACGAAGTCGGTGCTGCACATGTCGTGGCTCTCGACGTCGCCGACCCGACCGCCGTGGCGGCCGCCGCCGCATCAACGGTGGAGAAGATCGGCAAGATCGATGTGCTCGTTTGTTCGGCCGGTATCACCGGCGCTACCGCACCGGTTTGGGAATTCCCGATCGAGAGCTTCCAGCGCGTCGTCGACATCAACTTGAACGGCCTGTTCTACTGCTGCCGCGAGGTCGTGCCGCACATGCTGGCAAACGGTTATGGCCGCATCGTCAATGTCGCCTCGGTGGCGGGCAAGGAGGGCAATCCCAACGCCTCGGCCTATTCCGCCTCGAAGGCGGGTGTGATCGGCTTCACCAAGTCGCTCGGCAAGGAGCTGGCCGGCAAGGGTGTGATTGCCAATGCGCTTACGCCGGCGACCTTCGAAAGCCCGATCCTCGAACAGCTGCCGCAGAGCCAGGTCGACTATATGCGCTCCAAGATCCCGATGGGACGGCTCGGAGAGGTCGAGGAATCGGCTGCGATGATCTGCTTCATGGCATCCGAGGAGTGCAGTTTCACAACCGCCTCCACCTTCGACACGTCGGGTGGGCGCACGACCTTCTAACCTTCGTCGGATGCGACCGCCCGGCCGAGAGGCGGCGCATCCTCTTCTGACCGGAGAGGCCGCTTGGACGCCATTCCCTTTGTCGATGCCCACGTCCATCTCTGGGACCTCGCGCACATCCGCTATCCTTGGCTGACGCCGCCGTTCGACGAGGCCGGCCCCAACGGCAGTACCGAGGCGATCGCGAAGAATTACCTGATCGACGATTATCTCGCCGATGCCGGAAAATGGAATGTCGTCGGATGCGTCCACATCGACGCGGGCGCGGTGCCTGAGCAGGCGCTTGACGAGACGCGCTGGCTGGAGGAGCTGGCGGCGACCCACGGCA
>Ga0105240_10003695_pt1 | contig 23645 bp, 22 predicted proteins | sample KBSC54metaG_FD_80426 | JGI IMG/M metagenome (GOLD analysis project Ga0105240, IMG submission 80426) | Corn rhizosphere microbial communities from Kellogg Biological Station, Michigan, USA - KBS C5-4 metaG | ecosystem: Host-associated > Plants > Roots > Rhizosphere > Soil | place: Michigan, USA...
AATGGTGGGCGCGCAGGGACTCGAACCCCGGACCTCCTGCGTGTGAAGAATCGACACCTCTTCCAAAAGCTACATCAGTTCTATCCCTCCATTCCTGTTTTCATTCACTTGGGGAATCTGCTTCGCTCGCAGACGTATATCGTTGACCCCATGGACAGGAGGGTTTTGGCACAGTTCTGACACAGTCCAGTGGGGTGAACCCCTCCGTTGAGACAATCCGCGATTGACACACCTGCCATTTAATGGTTTTTGCTATTCAAACGGCCTCTTCTCCTTCAAGATGATCCTCGGCTGGTGAAGCGGAGGTGGGCTCTGGTGGAGACCAACCCGCCGAGGAATAACCAGCCGGAGACTCATCGAGACGATGGTCCGGGGAACCGGCTTCGGTCGGTCCCCCGTTAATCAGGAAACGCACATCGGATCGAAAGATCTCCGAATGCCTGAAAAAACTCATGGTCGCTCCTTGCGATGGTGTCGTGGAGTTGGCGGCTTGCTCGAACTCCTCGGGTGGCCGGTAGCCTAACGCCGAGTGCAAGCGGAGACAGTTGTAATACTCCTCGATGAAGGCCTGAATGTTGGTGCGCAAGTCATCGAGATCGCAATACTCGTTGGCGTGGATTTCCTCTCGCTTGAGCGTTTTCATGAAGCTCTCGCAACTCGCATTGTCATACGGGTTCGCCGGCCGGCTCATGCTCGGAATCATCTGGTGCTTCCGCAGAATCGTCACGTAATCTGCAGACGCATACTGCACGCCGCGGTCCGAGTGGTGCACCAGACCCGGCGGCGGCTTCCTCTCCGCAATCGCGCACCCTAGCGCCGCCAACGGCAGCCGGGTCGCCAGCGTTCGATCCAACTCCCAGCCCGCCACCTTGCGGGAAAACGCATCGAGAATCACGGCTAGGTAAACGAACTACGGTGCAATCGGATGTAAGTGATGTCGGCCACCCACAGCTGGTTGATGCCCGTCAGTTTCATTCGGCTCGCCAGGTTGAGGTAAACCTCCCACTGGTGATGGGAGTTCGTCGTCACCACGAAGGCCCGCGGCTGCACCGCCAGCAGGTTGTCCTCACGCATGATCTTCGCCACGCGCTTGTGGTTCACTAGCATCCCGCACCGGCGCAGTTCCGCCGTGATTCTTCGATAGCCGTAGCGCCGCCGGTGTTCCACAGCGATCCGCTGAATCGCCGAGCGTACCTCCATCTCCTCTTCCACCGGCATCTTCTCGGCCAGCGATCGGTAGAATCCCGCGCGGCTGACCTGCGCCAGGTAACACATCCGCTCGATACTCAAGCTGCCTTGCATCGACATCACTCCCCGGATCTGGTCGTAGACGCCCTCGCGCCAGAGTCGCCGCTCTTCTGGCGTCGAGCCTCGATTTTTTGCAAGGCACCCTTGAAAAAATCCACCTCCAGAGTCTTCTCCGCCAACACCCGTTTTAGTTGGTGGTTCTCCTTACGGAGCGTGGATTCGCGCGGACTCTCCGGCGGTGGCTCTTGTCTGCCCTCGACTGGATCAAGTTGATGGCGCCAGCGATACAGCAACCGTCGGGAGACACCCAACTCCTCCGACAGCGCCACGATGTTCTCGCAGCGCTTCATCCGCTCCACCGCCATCTGGCGGAACTCTAACGGATGCCTTCCCTTTCTCGTCATGGACACTCGCAGCTCCTTTCCCTGCAAAGTGTGTCAACTGCGAGTGTCTCATTTTCGGGGTTCAGTCCACCAGTGGGACATGTCTCGCGCTTCACTCAACGTTGGCGTATCGGCTCCTGCTGCTGTTTCGAATTCGTGTACACTTACGATGAATGCGTCGTGTCGCCGCGCTACAGACGTGCCTTGCTCTCCTGCTGGCTTTCTTTCTAGCACCGTTTGAGCACGTACATACGGGATCGAAGTTTGGAACGGATAACGATCATTCCGGGACGATCCACGCGCATTTCTATAGTGTTCCGGCATTACGCGGGGACCACCACGGCCAAGAACTTCAGGACTCCGACGACGATCATGCGGCAGCTTGGTCGCTCGATACGTTTACGCTTGAGCTAACGGCTGGTCTCGCGCCATTCGTTCCATCTCGCGGACTCGTTCTTCTTTTCGTTCCCTCTGTGACTTTTGAGCCGGTTGAGATCGTCGAAGAATGCGGGCATGACCCACCCTGCGTTGACCGTTCAATTCCAAGAGCCCCTCCTTCCTAACCTTTCCCAAAGACTAGCTATTCGTGTGTCCGGACTTGGCGTATCACCTCGCCGAGGACTCGACCGATTTTTGTGAATGGTGGGAAGGAGTTCCGTGAGAAGAGAGTTTGCTTTTCTAGCGCCAGTTGTTTTTATAGGTTTGAACACAGGTCTATGCCATGCGCAGGCGAGGCTCAGCCAAGAGGAAGCCGTCAACAGAGCGCTTCAATCGCGCGCATCGCTTAGAGCCGAAGGCGAGCGAGTGTCTGCCGCCGAAGGATTGAAGAAACAAGCCGGGCTACGCCCGAACCCAGAATTCCAATTCCAGAACGAAAACCTCCGGCCTGGCCAGACCTATGGTCGCGACGTCGATACGCTGGCGATGATCAATCAGCCGCTTGATGTATTGGGAAAACGAAAGCAACGAGTCGCGTTGGCCACCGAGGGCGTCAACCGGACCCAGACGGAATACGAGCTGGCCCGGTGGCAGGTGGTTCAAAGAGTAAAGCTCGCGTACTGGACTGCGCGCGGTGCGCAGGAAGTCCGGGACGTTCTGAAGAAGACTGTCGATAATTTTCAGAAGATCATTGACTACCACTCAGCCCAACTCAGCGTGGGCGCGATCGCTGAGCAGGATCTCCTCCGGGTTCGTCTGGAAGGCGAACGACTAAAGATTTCCGCCAACCTGGCGGCTATCGAAGCCAACCGCACCCGGATCGAGCTTCTGAAGGAGATCGGCCAGACGGATTTCGCCGAGGTCGTACTTACGGAGCCTCTGGCATTGGCCCCAGCAACGCCGCTCGGGATAGAACAGGCGCTCGCACAGCGTATTGAAATTAAAGTCGCACGAGCGGCACTGGAACAGTCCAAGGCGAATGTGAGGCTTCAAGACGTCTCGGCCCGCCCTGATCTAAATATCACCTACGGCTATAAGAGAACGCAGTTGCCCGATACGGCGGCGGGCGTCAACACAGCGATCGTGTCGTTGCGTGTGACGCTCCCCACAACCGACAAGAATCAGGGAAACCGCATCGCCGCAGAGGCGGACGTCCGCAGGCAACAGCAACTGCTCGCGGCAGCGGAGACGGAAGTGCGGGCGGATTATTACGGTGCGGTTCAGGAGTACGAATCGAGGCGAGCTGAATTCCTCGATGCCCTGCAACCGTTTCGAGAGCACGCCGCGAACATATCAGCGATTGCGGCGGCGGCTTATGCGGAGGGCAGTACGGATCTGCTCCGTTTGCTCGATGCCGAACGGGCTCGCCTAGACGCGGAACTGGCCTGGGCGCGGGGAATGGTGGATTACCGGCAAAGCATCGTGAGGTTGGAAGCCGCCGAGGGGGTGAGCCAATGAAGAGATGGGAAGTTGCGTTCTTGATGCTTGCGTGTCTCGGTTTGGCGGCCTGCAGCAGCCCAAAAGCTTCCACGGAGACGCCTGCCGCGAAGGAAGCCAAGACGAGCAAGGACGAAGTCACTCTTTCCCCAGAGCAACAATCCGCGGCCATGGTTGAGACCCAAGCAGCCATGCTTTCTCAAGAACCCGACATGCTGAGGGTGAAAGGCCGAGTCGCGCTTGCGGACGACCGCACGTGGAGGATTGGGGTTCGCACAGTAGGCTCGGTTGTAGCCGTCTATGCCGGGCTGGGTGATTACGTCCGGAAGGGACAGATACTGGCGCGTTACCACGCCGATGAGGTTCGAGACTCGCGTGCTCAGTATCGCGCGGCAGTTTCTGAACTCGATCGCGCAAAAGCTGCCGCGGTACAAGCACAGCGCAATCGCGACCGTGCGCAGAGGCTGCTGGAATTGAAGGCCGGCTCCGCGCAACAGGTGGAGCTGGCGCAGCAAGATCTAGTGAGCGCTCAGGCCGCCATTAAGAAGGTCCAAATCGAAGTTGAACGCGGGCGTGACCTCTTGGAGGACGACTTGCGCGTACCGGCCGATCCGCCGGCCAACAGAAAAGACGAAACCGAGGATGAGGTCCCAATCATCGCCCCGGCGGATGGCTACATCATCGAGAAGAATGTAACTGCGGGCAAGACTGTCGAGCTTTCTTCGGTCACCTTTGTCATCGGTGATCTTTCGAAGGTATGGATGTTCGCCTCCGTACGGCAGGAAGATCTTGAAAAGATTCGCGTGGGACAGTCCGCCTTCGTGACGCTGCCGAGTCTGGATGGCACACGGTTCCCAGGTAAGATCACCAACCTTGGGCAGCAGTTCGACCCCAATACGCGCGTGATGCAGGTTCGGATCGAGCTGAGTAATTCTAACAGCCGGCTGCGGCCGGAAATGCTGGCGAACGCGGAGATCCCGGTGGGAGGCCGCAAACCGGCGTTGCTGGTGCCGTCCGATGCCGTTCAGCAGGTGAACGGTCAGGATGTGGTCTTTGTGCGGACCGCTCCGGACCGATTCGCCGTGCGTCCGGTAAGGGTCGGCGAAACGTCCGATGGCAAAACGCCAGTTCTGGATGGGATCAAGGCCGGGGATCAAGTCGCAATTCGTGGCAGCTTCATTCTCAAGTCGCAACTTTTGAAATCTACGCTGGAAAGTGAATAGCCCGACATGCTGAATCGAATTATTGATCTCACGTTGGCCTATCGATGGCTGGTGCTCATTGGCATTCTCGCCTTGTTGGGAGCGGGCGGATATGCTCTCTATACCATTCCGGTTGAGGCTTTCCCGGATCTCACAAACAACCAGGTAGTAGTGGTGACGGATGCGCCCTCATTGCCACCCACTGAGGTCGAGCAACTTGTCACGTATCCGATCGAACGGGTGATGCTCGGACTGCCCAATAAGGTGGAGGTTCGGTCGCTTTCGAAGCTCGGCTTGTCGATGGTGACTGTCGTCTTCGATGATTCGGTCGCCATGTATTTCGCGCGGCAGTTGGTCAGTGAGCGGCTACAGCAGATCTCATCATCCTTGCCACGTGGGATTCAACCCACCCTTGGACTTCCCGCCACCGCCTTCGGAGAGCTCTATCAGTACACGCTTTCCGGCCCGATGAGCCCCATGGAACTCAAGGATCTGCACGAGTGGGTCATCAAGCCGCAATTACGCACCCTTCCAGGAGTCAGTGAAATCAACGCGTGGGGTGGCCAGACTAAGCAGTTTCAAATCGTGGTCGATCCAGCCTTGCTCGATCAGTATGGACTGACGCTTCACGATGTAGCGAAGCGGGTAGAGGACAATAACACCAACTTCGGGGGTGGCTATATCGAGCATGCCGGGGAACAGTATACGCTGCTCGGCTCGGGGCGGGCGGTCACCACCGGTGATCTCGGCAACATTGTTCTCGTGTCGAAGAACGGAACGTCGGTGCTGTTGCGCGACGTGGCGGACCTGCGCATTGGCGCCGCGCCCCCGGAAGGCGCCACGCTGCGGAACGGCGAAACGGTGTCCGGGATGGTCATCATGCTGAAGGGCGAAAACGGCAAGAAACTCATCGAACGGGTGAAGGAAAAGATTGCGGCGCTGCGATTGCCTGCCGGCGTGAAGATCATTCCTTTCTACGATCAGTCCTTCGTGATCGACGGGACCATTCATACGGTCGAGAAGAATCTGTTCGAAGGATTCATTCTTGTAACCTTCGTACTGCTGGTGTTTCTCGGCAACGTGCGGGCTGCTCTCATTACCGCGGCTGTCATTCCTTTCTCTATGCTGATCGGATTCCTGGGCATGCGGCTGTTTGGAGTCAGCGCGAACCTGATGAGCCTGGGAGCCATCGACTTCGGAATGATCGTGGACGGCGCGGTCGTCATGATGGAAAACTCCGTTCACCGCCGCGAGAAACACGGTGGTGAGTCGCCACTGGAGTCCGTGCGGCATGCGGCCCAGGAAGTCGCGCGGCCGATGACCTTCGCGGTGGTGATTATCATCGCGGTTTACTTGCCCATCTTGTTTCTCCAAGGCCTGGAAGGGCGAATGTTTCGTCCCATGGCTATCACCGTGTGCGCTGCGCTAGTTGGTTCGTTACTTCTGGCGTTGACATTGGTACCGATGTTGGCGTCCCTCAGTTTTCGGAAGAAATTGAAGCACGCACGACCGGCAAAACACGAGCCGGGCTGGATGGCTTGGCTGGGCCGGGTGTACGTCAGGCTTTTGACGATAGCGATGAACCACCGCATTCTGACTACCGCCGCAGCCGTTCTTGTCTTGGGCGTTGCGGTCGGGTCTCTCTTCTTTATCGGCACCGAATTCATGCCCAAGCTCGATGAAGGCTCGATTCTGGTGGAAACCCGGAAGCTGCCTGGCGTTTCCTTGACAGAGTCCGTCGCCATCAGCAAGCGGATCGAGCAACGGTTGCGGTCGTTCCCGGAAATCGCGGATGTGGTCATCAAAATCGGGCGGCCGGACTTCGCAACCGAGGCCATGGGCATCAACGAAGGCGACACCTACCTTCTGTTGCGTCCCATTGAGGACTGGAAACGGTTCCATACCAAGGAAGCGTTGATTGAGGCTGTCGCCAAACAATTGGACACCATTCCTGGAATTGCGTACAGCTTTACACAACCCATGGCGATGCGGATCGACGAAACGATTTCGGGAGTCAAGGCTGACCTAGCGATCAAAGTATTCGGCGACGATTTTCGTACCTTGGACACCATTGGGCAGCAGGTGTTGCGTTCGGTGGCCACGGTCCGCGGAGCCGCCGATGAACAGATGGAGATCACCTCCGGGGTTGCAGAGCTGTCTGTCCGCGTGGACCGCGCCGCGCTGGCCCGGTATGGGTTGAACGTCACCGATGTCGAAGAAGCGGTGGCAAGCGGGGGGTCCGGAGACTTGATCTCCGAAGTGATCGACGGTCAGAAGCGCTATACCGTGGCACTTCGGCTTGCCGAGCGCTACCGAACGGACCCGGATGCTATGCGCAAGATTATGCTGCGCGCGCCGGGCGGCGAACAGGTCGCTTTGGAGCAAGTATCGCACGTGGAAGTGAGACGCGGTCCCGTACAAGTCAACAGGGAGCAAGGGCAGCGGCGCATCGTTGTGATGTCAAACGTTCGGGGTCGCGATCTGGGCAGCTTTGTCGCCGAAGTGCGATCCAAAATCGAACGTGAAGTCGCGCTGCCTCCAGGCTATTTTATCGACTACGGCGGGCAGTTCGAAAATCAGGAGCGCGCTACGCGGCGGCTAGTGCTGATCGTGCCTGTCGCGGTTACGCTTATCTTCGTTCTGCTGTACCTGACTTTCGCATCCGTTAAGCAGGCTCTGCTGGTGGTTGGCAACATACCCTTCGCCTTGGTGGGCGGCATAGCGGCGCTGTGGGTTCGCGGGATGAACCTCAACCTTTCCGCCTCGGTCGGCTTCATCGCGTTGTTCGGCGTGGCAATGCTGAACGGCGTAGTCTTGGTGAGTTCTATCAACCAACTCCGGGGGGCCGGCCATGCTTCCCGAAACGCCGTGCTTGATGGTGCGCGGCGCAGGCTCCGACCGGTGTTGATGACGGCCTTCGTGGCCAGCTTTGGGTTCATCCCGATGGCCTTTTCCACTTCGACTGGTGCTGAAGTCCAGCGCCCCCTCGCCAGCGTGGTCATTGGAGGACTCTTTAGTTCCACAATCCTCACCCTGTTCGTATTACCAGTGCTCTATGGATGGATTTATCAACGGGAACAAAGGGTAGGGGAGCAAAGACCCGAAAGCGTTTCGCCTGAACTTGTTCCATGAGCCACGACCAAAGTGCGCCAGGACTCTGGACTAACCGAACGTTCTCTGTTCTATTCGCCGCGCAAGCCATTTCGCTTGCCGGGAGCGGTGTAACGACCATCGCTTTAACCCTGTTTGCCTATCGGATCGCGGGACCAGCTGCCGCCACAGGTGTGCTTGGACAAGCGCTAATGCTCCGCATCCTTGCATTTCTGATCTTTTCTCAACCCGCGGGTATTTTGGCAGACCGCCTGAACCGGAAAGTTGTGCTGATCGTTTCGGATCTGGCGCGGTTCGGATTGATGGCGCTCTTCCCATTCATCACATCGATTTGGCAGATATATGTCGCGGTCTTCGCCGTAAATGCCCTAACTGCGTTCTTCTCACCAACGTTTGAAGCGTCTTTGCCAGAGATTGTTGGCAAAGATCAATACGTGAAAGCTCTGGCATATTCACGAGTAACGGTTGATATTGAGGGAGTCGGCGGACCGGCACTCGCAGCCCTCCTCCTTTTAGTAGTGAGTCTGCGGTGGGTGTTCTGGTTCGATGCGATCACCTATCTCGCTTCCGCGGCCCTCGTTTCGACGGTTCAGGTGCCAGGTCCCAGGGGTCCAGGGGCCTTGCTATCGCCAAGGGTGCTTCTCAAAGAACTCACACACGGTGCTCGCGTGCTCTTAAGGGAGCCGTCCATCCGGCAGGCTTTGGTCATGAGCATGGCGGGAGCGGTGGCTGGCGCCTGTGCAATTGTAGTCACGATTGCTTACGTTCGGGATCTGCTGGGTCGGTCGGATAGCGCTTTTACGCTGCTCATGGTCGGCGTCGGCGTGGGCTCGTCGTTGGCGGCTGTCATCTTAAGCCGCGTCACTGCAAGCTTAGAACACCAAACAGACGGCCTTGCGCCGCTCCATGGGCTTCGTCATCGTTGGGCGTCCTACGCGATTCTGATGGGCGGGGCAGTCGCGACGCTGAGCTTGCTCCCCGGAATCTTCAGGCCTCCTATATTCGTTTTCGGAGTGCTCTGGATCGCGAATGGCGCCGCGCAGGCTCTTATCGAAATCCCCTCAGCTACGCTGGTTGCCGAACACACTTCCATCGATGAACGCGGGCGAGCGTATGCAGCGCTCTTCGCCATCACGCACGCCTTCTGGCTATTTACATATCCGGCAACCGGGTATCTGGCGGGGGCGATCGGTGCAGACCGGACGTTCACGGTCTGTGGCATTGCATGCCTGCTAATCGGGTTACTCGCGGTGCTCGTTGGCAGGGGTGCCCAGGGATCTCACTTGCACGCCGAGCTGAAAGCCTGATGTATCGACTCGTCCTGTTTCCGGAGTGTACTTGGTGGCACTGTCGATCAAGATGACAAATAGCCGGCATAAGCTCCGATTCTGGAAGCATGCACTTCCGTGGTGTCATTCTGCGAGGAATGATCGAGCTGCGCGGGCTAGTGCTTCGAGAATCCGCAGTCGATCTTCCTGCGAGCCCGTGTCGAATTATTGTCCCGCATGATCGATAGCATTGCTGACCATTGCGACGGAGGAGACCGCGGCTTGGCGGGCAGTGCCAAAAGCAAATAGCGACGCTGCCTGCATCTCCACGGCCAGAACACCGTCGGCAGCCCAGTCTTGAAGTTGCACTCTCGTCTCGCGATAGGGGACATCGGTCGTCCAGACCTTGCCGCAGCGAACCGTCCAACCGATCGCCGATAACTCCCGTTCGAGAACCGAAGTCACCGGTGTAGGACAGGCGACCTCCTTGCTGGGGGGGAGGTAATGATAGGAAGTCCCTTCGTCACGAATTGCGCTGGTAACCACGACGAGGCACGGAAGCGGGAGGTCGGGAGAGACGCGGCCGGCAGATGTCAAACCGATGATAAGTCTCGCCCCAGCGGAGTGGAGTTGTTCTGCAATCAGCACGGTATAAGGTCCACCGATCGTCCGTGCGATGATCCCGCACGTCACGCCTTCCAGTTCCATCGAAAACATGGTTGTGTGGAAACAAGCCCACGACGGGAACACCTTGGCGATGCCTTCCCGCACAAGCCAGTCCGTAAGATCTCCGTCAAAGTCGAGGATGCAGACGTGAGGAATTGCCCCGGTCGGGATCTGGCGTGCCCGGCGCACGTCGTCCATCAGGCTCTGGGCGGTGAAGCCGGACGGCTGCTCTAATGCGTGGTTTAGGATTGGAGGATTCGTTGGGCTGGACATGAAAGGTGGTCGTACTCAATAGTGAATGGGTCTCATTCCACCACGCAACGGTAATAGAGGAACTGCCGCTTACGTTCGGAGTGGGTCCCTTGTACGCATAGCCAGAAGGCGGACCCAGCGGATGGTGGCCGACGTAGTCCGCGAGGATCTGGAGTCCATGCTTGCTGTCCGACCCCTCGAGAGAGGGACCGCCATCAGAGAGGTAAGTCTCAGGGCCGCGGCCAATTGGAAGTCCGGTTTTGCTGGCTCATTTCTTTACGAGTTCCGGAAGCTGCTTCTTCGTCTTCTCCACCTTCGGCATCGCCACGTCCATGACGTACCGGTCCTGCGGATGGCGGCTGCAGTAGTTCTGATGGTGCTCCTCGGCGGGATAGAAGGCCTTCAATTCCACAACCTGGGTCACAATCGGCGAATGGAAGACCTTCGCCTGATCCAACTGCTTGATATACGCTTCCGCGATCCTCTTCTGCGTTGGGTCCGAGTAGAAGATAACCGATCGGTATTGCGGACCTACATCGGGTCCCTGCCGGTTGAGTTGCGTAGGATCGTGCGCGACGTCGAAGAAAACCTTCAGCAGTTGCCCATAAGAGATCTTGCGAGGATTGTAGGTGACTTGAACCGTCTCAACGTGGCTGGTCTTTCCCGTGACGACGAGGACGTAGTGAGCTGACACGGCATCGCCGCCGGAGTATCCAGAGACCACCTTATCCACACCCTCAATCTGCCGAAACACAGCCTCCACACACCAAAAGCAACCTCCCGCAAGCACAGCCGTCTGGTCTCCTTTTAACAGATCGCCAACGACGCTCTTATTGTCGATCGCCGGGTCGGGGAAACCGGCCGCACGCAGACTAGGAGCACCAAGGCCGACGATGCAAAAAGCAACTCGCCAGACTGAGGTTGTCGAGATCATTTCAGGCCTCCTTGTTTGCGCCATTGGCTGCCGGAGCAGTATTGCAGATGGACGGCTCGCATTAGCGCCGTCCAATGCCTAAACGTATCATAGCTTACGTTTGACATATCTTCAAGTACTTGCTTGAATAGTTGAATAGTATGGATCCATCAGCGAAACGAACCTTCAAGGATCAACTCTTCGAGCAGTTCGCCCGTATCGGCAAGGGACTTGCCAGCGGGCGGCGCCTCGAACTTCTGGAATTGCTCGCGCAGGGTGAGAGGACCGTGGAGGAATTGGCCCGGGAAACCGGAATGTCGGTTGCCAACACATCGCAGCATCTGAGGGCGCTTCGCGAAGCTCAGTTAGTGGAAGTACGCCGTGAAGGATTATACGCACGGTATCGTTTGGCAAACGAACACGTCTTTGCCCTCTGGCAGGCCTTGCGTGAACTCGGCAGCGCCCGTCTAGCCGAAATCCGCCACATTGTGGAGACCTACCTGACAGATCGCGAGAGCCTGAGCGGCATTACCTGCGAGGAACTGAGCCGGCGGCTTAAGGATCGAAGCGTCGTACTGCTGGACGTCCGGCCGGAAGAAGAGTACCAGGCCGGGCACGTAGCGGGTGCGCGCTCGATTCCGCTTACCGAGTTGAGGGCACGTCTGAAGGAGCTGCCCAAAAAAAAGGAGATCGTGGCGTACTGCCGCGGTCCCTATTGCGTCTTTGCCGACGAGGCTGTGGCGCTATTACGCTCGCATGGCAGGAAGGCGACGCGACTGGAAGCTGGATTTCCGGATTGGAAGGCGCGGGGATTACCCGTGGTAACAGCTGCCATCCACGGCACGAGGACAACCCATGCAGCTCGTTGAGACTGAGACTCTACGGAAATGGCTGGAGGAAGGTCGGCCAGTGACAGTCCTGGACATCCGCGCTCCCGAGGATCGGGAACAGTGGTCGATTCCCGGCAGCATTCACGTGGACGCTTATGAGCCGCTGAAGGTGGGAGAAGCTGATGCGCTGTCGGGCGTGGATCTACCGAAGGACCGCGCCGTCGTCACCATCTGCAATGCAGGCAAGGTCAGCCAAGTCGCCGCCGAGCAACTCAGGAAGCGAGGGATCGACGCATTTCCTCTCGCAGGCGGCATGAAGTCATGGAGTCTCGCCTGGAACACAGCGGAACTGGTGCTTGGCAATACCACCGTGGTCCAAGTACGGCGGACAGGGAAAGGATGCCTCTCCTATTTGATTGGTTCGGGTTCTGAGGCGGTGGTTATCGACGCCTCCATCGAACCCGCAGTGTACCTACGGCTGGCGGACCAACATGGCTGGAGCATCCGCTACGTGCTCGACACGCACGTCCACGCCGACCACCTCTCGCGGTCGCGCGCCCTGGCTGAGGCTGCTGGAGCGAAACTACTACTCCCCGCCCAAAAAAGAGTCCGATTCGCCTTTACTCCGATTGAGGACGCGCAGGTCATCGCGTTCGGCGACGCTCGTATGCGGGCGATGTCCACGCCGGGTCATACGATGGAGAGCACCTGCTACGATCTGAATGGTCAAGCGCTCTTCACTGGAGACACACTTTTTATTTCCGGAGTGGGCCGACCGGACCTGCACGCATCCGCGGATGAGTCACGCGAGAGGGCGGGGATTCTTTGCCGATCGCTCAAGCGCCTGATGGAGTTCCCGCCGGACACGGTCGTGCTCCCTGGCCACGCGTCTCAGCCCGTAGCTTTCGATCGCAAGCCAGTGTGCGATCAGCTTGGTCAGATTGCGAGCCGTATCGCCTCGTGGCTCGACAATTCTACGAGTTATTTGGCGACATCATCATTGCGGCCGTCCTGATCAAAATCCGGCGCAGACTGCCGGAAGGAGCGGCGTTCTTCCTCTATCTCGTGCTCTTCAGCGTACTCCGTTTCTTCCTATTCTTCGTGCGAGGAAACGTGCCAGAAGTGTTGCTCGGTTTGAAGAACGGGCAATGGGCCGCGCTCGTAATTCTTGCCATCGCAGTACCGGCCCAGGTGCTCAGGGGCGTTCGAATTCGGGCCGTTTCGGCCAGGTAAATCAACTCGGGAGCCGTACAGGTTTAACAGAGCCTTCTGCGATTCCGATGGCCGCTCGATGCGTTCGCCTTTACTGGTTTGAGTGTGAAGTTATGTTGCCCTTGCCGTGCGGCTTTCACGCAAGGGGCAATCTCATCAACCAGTTGCGGGCATCGTTACAGAAGACGATTCAAGCTGCCGATGAAACCATGTGAATCCTCCCGAACCGCCTCAATTGTTCCAATGCATCACTTGTTTGCAGTTGGTCCCCGAGACGGATCTGAAAGCCATTGGAAATCTCCGTGTTTGCGCTAGCTGTTATCCACAAGCCCGTCTCGTGATTCAGATCCCATCCAACCGAACAGCTGCACCTAAAGTCTGAGGTACTCTATCAGCAAATGGACATTCTAAAAATGCTGGTCGCGCTGCGTCAGGAACGGGAACAGATCGAGGAAGCCATTGTCGTAATGGAGCGGCTTGCCATGGGCCGGGGGAAGCGGCGCGGCCGTCCCCCCGCCTGGATGGCAGCAGCCAAAGACGTGAGCAAGCGGCGTGGGCGCCCGCCCGGCAGTAAGAACAAACCGAAGCCTCAGGCAGCCTAGATAACGTCCGCGATTCCGATTGTTTTCTACTACCGTGGATTTTCCTGGGAGTAACCTGGTTGGCGCCCGCTGGCGATTGACAGTCAACGGCAATCAGACCTTCGACCTGCAAAGAGTAGGGCAACAAAGAAATACGCGGAGCATCCCGCAGGGACGCGAGCTTTGATGGCCGGAATTCGTGAAAGAGTAACTTCCTGATTATCAATCAGTTGAGTGAGAATCATCTACGCTGAAAAACTGGCATGTTTTGTAGCTGTCGAATTCCTCAGCCTGCAACATTGACCCTTACTCACTGCGCGTAACGATTGAAACGCATCAGTGGTCGCAATCGTAGACACCAAGACACCGGGCAGCCTCCATCGAAAAAATGCTTATCTCGGTGGGATTGTGACCGCGATCCCATATTGCCGCGCTTGCGTACCGGCCTCGACAACAGAGCTCATCGGCATGGAAATCAGGCATGAATATATCCTTGGATACGTGCCTTCAGGCCGCAAATCTGATGGCAAGTTCCACAAGATCCGCGTCAAGGTCGAACCTCCGCCGGGCCAGCACTTCCAGATCTCGAATCGCGCGGGGTACTATGCCCCAATACGGTAATGCCGCCCTTTAAATACGCATGTCGCCGAATTGCCGCAGGCTTAGAGGCATCCGCGATGGGAGAACGTCGAGTTCCCGGTATGGCGGTTCCACAGGCGGAAGCTAATGGCTAGCGTTTAGGGCCGGTAACAACGTCAAATCTCGCATATACACGACCAGGCCATGAGAGGCTGTGTTCTTCGAATATCCTGCCGTGAGCTGCCGATCATATTCCGGCAGGCTGAATTCGAATGGGCTATGTTGAGACTCGCCGACGATCTCGAGATCAGTATCGTTCATTGTCAGCTTTCCAAATCGTAAAACCCCTCTGCGGTGATAGAGATAGCTGCCGGTTTTGTAAGGCGGGCTGAGAGGTTTCGCCAATCCGGAGTTGAAAGAGAGTACGATTCGATCGCCTTGAATGCGCACAGCGGTTACTTTACCGTCAATTCGCGGCGGAGGCAGTATTCGATCCGGGTACAAAATAATGTTGTCGCCCTCTACTGTTAGGCCTCGATCCCCTTTGAGATTGACGAGCTTGGACAGATCTTCTCCAAAGAGATGCAGGAGGCCTTTTACTGGTATGTGTCCGGAAGCGATCTTATCTGCATGGAGTCGGATGGAGCCGCTTTGAGTCGCATCGAGAGTTCCTTCGACTTCGAAGGGGAGATCGATCGCTTTATGGACTGTACCTGTTTGCTTGATCCGGTCTCGATCGGCCGTGAGCGTAATGTTTTTCAAAGGAGCACCGGGATACGCAAACACGTGTTGGTTCAGGAGGTCTGAAAGCGTTTTTAAAGAAATTGCAATTTCGGCCGTGTTAATCCTGGCCGTAAATGAATTCACGTCATCGAAGGTCACCGGGCGGTCGCGGTGAGTTGGCACTAACTGTCCACGTAACGTCTTGATCTCTAACACTGTGGAGCGATCGAGGTGCAAGTTAACTTCGCGGATCTGTACCTCAACGGGGCCGGGAGCGAGAGAAATATCTTGAGTATGTGCTGTTCCTCCGCAAATTAAGAGACCTGCGATAGCAGTTGCGAGTCTCATACAATACGTTCGCCTCATTAGACCGCGACGCGACATCGCAGATGCGCCTCCTTTTCATCGCCACGTTGGGGCGAGTGCCCTACGCCGAACCGTGCAGATGCGATGGGTTCGCCTGCGCCAGCCGTTTAGCATTTCGCGGCAAGTCGTACCACCTACTGACCTCGTTTGGCGTCGTCAGCGTCCTCCGCAAGATCTTTCATAAAATCAGAGAACGCTTTTGATTGCCCGATGAAAAGCCCCATGTTCGTTAGGAATGTCAGCGCGCCCATAGCGGCTCCCTTCGTCTCGGTCGGGCGGATCACGGAACAAACTGGAAGGCTTCGGCTGAGGAATGGGCATGGTTCAGGCATGATCAAATTCGTTTGGAAATCCTCTCCGCCGAAAGGAGGGGACTTGAGGTCCGGGAACACTAAGCCATTCGTTGGGTCAGTCAAAGGAACGGCGTTGCCCGCCTTGTCGTGCCAGGTCTGAAAATGAGCCGTCTCGGTCGGGCCGATGCTAAGCAAGATTCGCAATACTTCCGGATGGGTCACCCTCTGTGCCAGCGATGGATAGAGACTGTTGCCGCCTTGTTCGATCGTCGGCATATGGAATCCTGCCGTATTGGCAATCGCTTGAATGTGGGCGTCAGGAGTCAGATCGGCGTCCGTCCGCGGAATTGCCGTAAACTGCCCTTGATTCAAGCCGGGGATCGCCTGGGGGAACGTAAATCCAGGGTCGAGGTCCGGGTTGTGTCCTCGGCTGCGGTATCGAGTCCACCAACTCGTATCGAGCGTGAGCTGCATCAGGTTTGTGAGCCGGGGCTTTCCGCTGGAGCCGGTCGCCATACTGCCGGGAAGGACACGAAACTGTTCGAGGCTCACGGTGTCTGCGCCCTTGGAGGCGAGGTACGCGTTGATGAAATTTTCGTGCGTGAACTCATCCTCGGTATTGTCGTGGATGTACTGAGGGAAGTCGGAGTCCAAATTTTTGAGCTTCGCAGTATACATTGGACTCCCACTCCCGCCTGGGACTTCGCCGTCCTGGATTCCCCCAAGTTCGTTGTACTGCACCCAAAAGTCGGTCTCGAGGATTTCGGCGGCGGCCAGGAATCTAAGGATCGACGCATCTCCCTTGGTAAGCGCGCCACTACGTTCCTCTGGACGTGCAAGCAATCGGGTACCACCGGCTGTCGCGCCGAACGCCACGAGTCCCTTCCTCACGAAGGAACGTCGATTCGCCGAACGCTTTAATGCGTTAAGAAAGTTCTTCATAGCTATCTCCTCCTGCGGGTTCTAATCGCTTAGATGCTCGTAAGAGTCTGGTGTTCAGTGTTTCGCTACGCCCGAAATGTAAATTCATTGTGAAACTTCTGAAGGGATAGGCAGCAGATCATGCGTAATTACGCTAGGGAACGGAATTGTTCGCTTGAGATGCCCTATTTGACCGGCATGCGTAGCGGGCGAGTCGCAGTTCCATTTTCGTCGTGTCACGACTTTTCAGGAGCGCTGCCCGGCAAAATTACCAAGCTGACGAGGCTGGAAAGGGGTGCGGATTAACTATTGTCTTAAGTCTCGCACCTGAAAGTAGATTTTTCGAGCGCGCCCAAAACGGCGGGCATAAATGGATCTCGGAGCGCCGATTCGCGCAGTCAAATGCTCTGTCAGCTCCGCGCCGGGACAGCGCGGCTAGCGCTCTTGTTTACAAGGAATTTACGAAAAACGCGGATACTCTAAGTTATGCTAGTGCATAGGTCGAATGCTTCAACCGCTGCATCGCTGGATCTGGAGCGATCCCGAGCGCCGTGCTCACAAGCTGCTTCGCTTTGGCGAGACCGAAACCGGCGGCGGGCGCGATCTGGTGCGGGCGGCGGAATTGACCTCGGACCCCCTCCTTCGGCGTCTCTACCTGGTTCACGCCGAAGACGAGTTGCGTCACGGCGAAATGTTCCGTCGGCGGGGATCGGAGTTGCTGCACTCGCTGCCCATCCGTCCGACAGGTGGCTTTCAGGCCGACTGGCTCGCTCCTAGCGGGCACGGGGCCGATGATCTGAGTGTTGACGGACGCGATGATGTCTTGCTCGCCTTTCTCCACTTGTCTGAGAAGGCCGCCGCGAGCCGTTTCACAGTCTATCGCAACGTTCTGGAAGGCGACGGGCCAACCTGCGCGGTTTTTGATGAGATCCTGCGCGACGAGGTGTTTCACATGAATTATGCGTTGACGCAATTGACGCGCGTCTCGCCCCAGCGTCAGCGGCGCCAATTGTGGCGTGCGCGTCTCAACCGTTTATGGAAGGCCTATTTGCGAATGGCTAGTGCGCTGGCGGGTCTCATTGGCGGCATTATCCTGACCATCCAGTACTTCGTTGTGCTGCCGCCTTTCGCCTGGATTGCAAAGCGCGCTGAGCGGCGAGAGCTGCAGGGCTGGACTCCAGTCTCCCCACAACGCAATGGGCCACTCAACCGGCAGTATTGAAATGAAGAAGCTTGGGATTACCGCACGGCATTACAATCTGGCGGCAGCCTTGGTCTTGCTGTTGCCGGCGATCTTGTCAGCAGCAACAGACAAAAACATTGACGCCAAGAAGAGCGTCCTGATCATTCATGTTGGCAAGGCGGGCATGTTTTCCGCAGCCGGCCATGCCCATTGGGTGGATGCGCCCATCTCGCACGGGCAGTTCAATGAAGGAGCCGCGGCCCATGTCGAGTTTTCCGTGGATGCAGGGAAGATGATAGTTAGAGCCGATGAAAAAACCAGCGCCAAGGATCGCGCAAAGATTCAGGAGACCATGCAGACTGCCGTCCTAGACAGTGAGAAATACCCGGAAATTCGTTTTCGCTCAACAACCGTCACCCCCCTTGGAGGGCAAGCTTGGAAGGTCGCTGGCGCGCTCACTCTGCATGGAGTGAGCAAGGTGGTTTCAGTGGAAGTCCGGCGTGACGGTGAAACTTATGCCGGGAGCGGACGTATCAAGCAAACCGACTTCGGCATAGAGCCGGTAACTATCGGAGGCGGGGTCGTCAAGGTCAAGGATGAACTGGAGATCAGCTTTAGAATCTACTCCGCGGGAAAATAGTCGGGCGTAAATCCCGGGCAGTTCCGCAAGCAACAGACTGACTTGAAATGAAGATTCTCGGAATATCGGCGCACTATCACGATTCGGCGGCGGCGCTTGTTATCGACGGGGTGCCGGTCTTCGCAGTGCAAGAGGAAAGGTTGTCGCGGTCCAAGGGCGACGCGGCATTCCCGCTGGCGGCGATCGAGAGCTGTCTGGAACACGGCGGCCTGCAGCCGGAGGAACTGGACGCAGTGGTTTTCTACGAGCGTCCCATGCTGAAGTTCGATCGCATCCTCACCTGCGCGCTGCGCGCGTTCCCCCGATCCTGGCGGGCATTTCCGAAGGCCATGAAGAACTCGCTGGGCGAGAAGGTCTGGATGCGCGGAATCATCTCGTCGCACTTGGGCGTGCCGGGACGCAAGATCCTGTTTACTGAGCATCACCAAGCGCACGCTGCCGCTGCGTTTCTCACCGCGCCCACTCGTCGCGCGGCCATTTTGACGGCCGATGGCGTGGGCGAGTGGGCCACGCTGGCCATCGGCCGCGGCGAACGGCACGCCGGCGGCGCTACCACCATCGACATGCTGCGTGAAATCCGGTTCCCGCACTCGCTCGGCATGCTGTATTCGACATTCACGGCCTATCTTGGTTTCGCGGTAAACGAAGGTGAGTACAAAGTGATGGGCCTCGCCAGTTATGGCCAGCCGTCGATGGCGGCTGAGGTCCGCCGGTTGATCCGCCGCACAGCGGATGGAGCATTCACACTCGATCTCGATTATTTCGAATTCCATACCACCGCTGAGCGCTCCTATTCATCGCGTTTCGTGGAGCTGTTCGGTCCGCCGCGAAATCCCTACCAACCGATCGATCTGGAAACCGCCGAAGGCAGGCGCTTCGCCGATTGCGCGGCCAGTGTGCAGCGCGTCCTTGAGGACACATTGGTCGACATAGCGCGGACACTCCGGCAGGAGACCGGTTTTCCGGATCTGTGTCTCGGAGGCGGCGTGGCTTTGAACGGCGTCGCCAACGCGCGAATCCTCGCTGAGTCGGGCTTCGAACGCGTTTTCGTTCCTCCTGCTCCCGGTGACGCCGGCTGCGCTCTAGGATGCGCGCTCTACGCCGACCGCATCCATTTTGGCAACCCGGACCGCGACGTGCCCGATCATCCTTTTTGGGGCCCGGCTGTAGATGGGCGCGAGTTGGCGCAAGTCGCCGGCGAAGACGGCCAGCCGATGGAGGAAATCGAGGACGGAGTCTTGATCGAGCAGACCGCCGATGACCTGGCCGCCGGCTTGGTGATCGGCTGGATGGATGGGGCTATGGAGTTTGGACCGCGCGCATTGGGTCACCGCAGCATCCTGGCCGCGCCGCACTCCGCCGGGATGCGCGACCGGCTCAACCGCGACATCAAGTACCGCGAGGAGTTCCGGCCTTTCGCGCCCGTGATTCCCATCGAAATGGCCAGTCGCTACTTCGATCTGCCGCCAGGCGGGGCGCGTTTGGCACGCTTCATGTCCGGGGTCTTTCCGGTGAAGCCCGAGTGGCGGTCAAGGCTGGCGGCGGTGACTCATGTCGACGGCACGGCGCGGGTGCAGACGCTGGAACGAGACATGGCGCCACGGCTTTACGCGCTGCTCGAAGCGTACGGGCAGCGCAGCGGCGTCCCGGTGCTGCTCAACACGTCGTTCAACGTGGCCGGGGAGCCGCTGGTCAATCGCGCGGTGGAGGGATATTCGACATTCCGGCGCTGCGGAATCGACGTGCTAGTGGCGGGGCAAACCCGGGTCATGAAGTGCGCATCGCAACAGGCGAGATTGAAGGAGGAAGCCCAATGCTCAAGAAACGCGGCAGGATCCAGCGCGGGCTGATTGTGTTCGGCAGCGCCAGCGGATCGATCGCGCAGCTCGCGCGTGGTTTGTGGCAAAGCAACTCCCATAAGCGCTGGCTCATACCGCTGGCCGTTTTTCTTTGCGTGACGGGGCTGGTGCTAATTGTGGCGGCCAGTGTCGAAGCGCTGGCTCCGTTCATCTACTCGATCTTCTGAGCCGTGGACGCCTGTCGCGAACTACTCGTCTGTCCGGCGTGCGAGGGGGCGCTCACGTCGGAGTGGTGGTGCCGCGAATGTGGAGCCCGCTACCAGGCGCCGGGAGGGATCCCCAACCTTCGTCTCCAGACAGACGCCCGCTCTGATACCGTGCGACGCTTCTATGAGTACGCGCCATTCCCCGGATACCCGGCGCGCGACAGTTTGACGTGGCTGCGCGCGCGGGCCGAGCGGAGTGAATTCGCCCGTCTGCTCGATCGGGCCATCCCCGGCGACGCCCGGATCCTAGAAATGGGCTGTGGAACCGGACAGATGAGTTTATACCTAGCGCGCGCGGATCGAATAGTGATCGGCGCCGATTTGACCCGCGCCTCCCTTCTGCTCGGCGCGGCGGCGGCGCGTCGTTTCGGACTCGATCGCGTTCAGTTCGTAGAGACCGACTTGAACCGTCCCAGTCTGAAAGCGGGCTCGTTCGACGTTGTCTATTCGTCGGGCGTCTTGCATCACACACCGGACCCACGCGCTTCGTTTGCCCGGATCGCGAAGCTTGCACGGCCGGGGGGAATGATCGTGGTGGGGCTCTACAACGCATACGCGCGAATTCCACTCCGGCTTCGTCGGCTGATCGCCCGTTTATCTGGGTACCGGTGGATCCCGTTCGATCCGGTGCTACGCGACCGTGAGAATGAACCTGAGCGACGGGAGGCGTGGTTTTGCGACCAGTATCGGCATCCCGAGGAACACCGCCACACTCTCACCGAGGTCCAAGGCTGGTTTGTCGAGAACGATGTGGAGTATATGCGGTCGTATCCCAGCGCGATAATCGGCGAGGATCAGGAAGATCTCTTGGCCCGGTCTACCGACAACTGGCAGTTCGAGGGGTGGCTGGCGCAGCTTGGTTGGATTCGCACGCTCGGGAGGGAGGGAGGCCTGTTTGTAACGGTCGGCCAACGCCGCGGGTGAAAAGCTCTTAGTGCTCTGGTTGTCGCTCCAATATCTGATTTGAAATCGACGCACGTTAGCATCATTTTTGAATCATCAACATCTACCTAGAGCGGTTCTGTCCGAGGAGCGACTTGCTGCCAGAGTTGTCACCTAGATCGCAGTCGTATTGATCGGTATTGCTCTCTTCGCATATGGCTTGACCGCCACTTCCTCCCGTCCTTCGTCAGTCGCGTCGCGTGGAAGTGCTGGCTGCATCCCTCGCACGCGCCCTGACGGCTGCGCTTGCGAGGCGCTGGCGCTCGCTGGGAGACCGCGCATCGCGCGCGGAGCGCGCGTGTCAATGTCCGGCACGCGGTCAGTATCCGTGGCCGGTCCGGGGAAGTTCAGGACCACGGAGTAGATATTGAGCAGGAAGCCGCCGCAGGAAATACGTCCGGATGGGCCGGAAGACTGCCATGCGGCCAGAATCACTGCGAGCGCGGCGGCGGACGCCGACGAGAAACGCTTCTGATACTCGGCCATTGCGTCTGCGGCAGATTACCGCCCACGAAGCCGCGCCGCGACCGCCGCCGCAATCGCTCGGGCGGTGCGCGCATTGGGGTGCAAGTCCCACGGCAAGCGCCAGTCTTCGTCAAACTCGACGAACAAGTACGGCAAACCGGCGTCGTCCAGGATTCGACTGCGCAGCGTGTGTTCGAGCGCGTCCTCGCGGTTGAACTGCGGTACCAGAATCAGAGGCGTTGCTCCACGCGCGTGCGCTAGCGCAACAGTCGCGCCAAGCACCTCGCGCGTAACTGCTATGCCGCGCTCGACCGTGGCCTCGCGGCGGAAGGGCACGAGCAGCCGCGAGAGTGCGGCCAGCCGACCGTGCTCGACCGCGGGCAGCAAGACGAGTCCCGATCCGAGGTGTGGCCTGCCGTCGTCCAGGTCTCGCCCGAATACGGCCGTCATGAACAAGGACACTACGGCGACGGGACGCTCGAAGCGCTGCAGCTCCCGCGCGAGCCGCAGATACGACTGATCGGTGGCATAGCCGTAGACGGCGAGATTCGCGCTCTGCGCGCCGATCATCGCGCCCACTTGGGCCGGGATGGACTCCTCCCAGCTCAGGCCTTTCCCTGCCATCACGGACTCGCCCGTGAAGACGACCGTAGGCCGCGCGAAATCCACCGGCTCATCGAGACGACGGACGCGATAGCCGGACGCGTCGATGGCATAGTCGATCACGCGGTTGGCGACGTCGTCGTGTCCGATGCGATTCGGGATCACCGTCCAGCCGATCTCGGGATCGGGCCGGCGTAACGGCTCGACTGGGGGCAGCCGCCATTCGGTGGACGGATGCATCCAACTGAGCACGAGTTCGCTCGCAGGCAGGGCGAGCGCCGCAGCGAAGAGCAACATCGCTACACCGGCCGGATGCTGGGCGATGGCACGCCCGAGGCGCGGTCTCACGACCCAGATGAGAACGACGCCTGTCGTAGCTAGCGCGAGGCGCACGGCCGATTCCACCAGCACGTACCACCGGCGCATCAGGAAGAACGACGGCAGGAAATGCCGATCGAGCCAGTGCTGACTCGCGCAGAGGGGCGCCACGACGAGCGCGACGCCAGCGGTGACGATGGCCGCTTCGGCGATCGCGCGTGGGAGTGAAGCGGCCCGCACGTTCTTATATTAATATGCCAGCGGTCAGCTCCGATGTCCGACGGCAATTGATCGGCGCCTCTCGACAAGCTGCTGCGACCATTGAACAAAATCAGAAAGTCGATTTCAAGGCACATCACGATGGGGGCGAAGTACACGCAACGGTCTCGGGAAGTCTCAACAACGACATTGTGAAGGTCGATTCCATTAGCGGGAAAAGGTGAGACAAAATAGGCACAATCCCTCTGGTTGTACATCAAGCTGTTTTATTCGATCCGCCACGGAGAGCGCTCGTTCCAATGGCGCATCGCGTCAGTGGCCCACGCGGTACTCTTATCGGAATGGCACGACGTGCACGGACTAGGAATCTTGTACTTGTCCGTCATCGCGGGGGTGATGAACTTGAAAGTATGCGCGTGCACAAGGGTGCCGGGCGGGCCTTCAGTTTCGATTGCCGGCATGTGGCAGGCGACGCATTGGCTGCCCGGACTGCCATCTTTGTGGTGCGTGTGTTCTTCGATAGTTGTTGTGCGCGGACCGTTCGGTGAAGATGGACCATGACAGTCCAGGCAGAGCTGATCGGCGGGCTTTCGGAGTTGCGCATAACTTCCCGTGCCATGCACATCGTGGCAGTCGAAACAGGTTACCCCGCGCGTGTACATGACGCTTTGAACGAAATCGTTGCCCTGCATCCGGTTTTTATGCGCCGTGCCGTCGGGGTAGAACAAGAAGTTGGTCGGCGCACCGAGCGTGCGTTCCTCTAACTTCCAATGATCCTGCAGCTTCA